>Ga0105103_10000114_pt1 | contig 41105 bp, 33 predicted proteins | sample PPLLaktember2015_2_FD_79107 | JGI IMG/M metagenome (GOLD analysis project Ga0105103, IMG submission 79107) | Freshwater sediment microbial communities from Prairie Pothole Lake near Jamestown, North Dakota, USA - PPLs Lake P7 Core (6) Depth... | ecosystem: Environmental > Aquatic > Freshwater >...
ACGCGAGGCAAGAAAACCGAGGGCCCGCCACCGCGGACCCCCAGGTTGTGCCGTCGTCGCTCAACCTTCGAGCACGTTGATCTCGACCGCCTGCGGACCTTTCTGGCCCTGCTGAACCTGGTACTCGACCTTCTGGTTTTCCTTCAGCGTGCGGAACCCCTTGGACTTGATGCCGCTGTAGTGGGCAAACAGATCCGCGCCGCCGTCGTCCGGCTTGATGAATCCGAAGCCCTTGGTTTCGTTGAACCACTTCACGGTGCCTGTCGGCATTGGATGACTCCGATGAACACGGGATGCGCCCGCGACGCGCAAGCGATGGTGCTGTAGGGATTACCGGGAGGTTTGCAATGCGACAGGAGCGGCTCGAAGCCGCTGGCAATGACCTTTTGATTCCACGTTCCTAATCCACAGCGAGTGATCGGCTGCGTTTTCACGCTACACCAGCGCTTTTGAAAAATCCAGACACTGAAACCCGCGATCCGACGGCATGCGTCGGCGCCTGCCTGCGGCGCCTCAGGGAGCCCAGGGCCGCGCCAGATCGGCCGGCAGGAGCGAATACACCGCCGCGTCGAAACGCGCCTCGCCGACCAACAGTCCGTGGCGCGCCACGCCTTCGAAGCGCGCACCGGCTCGCTCGGCCGCGCGCCGACTCGAGCGGTTGTCGAGTTGGATGCGCATCGACACCCGGATCAACCCGAGTTCGTTGACCCCGAACGCCGCCATCGCGCGAATCGCGGTGGCTGCTACGCCCCGACCGCACGCCGAGCGTCGCACCCAGTAGCCGACTTCGGCCTCGCGCTTGCCGTAGAGCTGTATGTCGTGCAGGCCGACACCACCGAGCAGACGCCGATCCGTCGACTCGCAGATCGCCATCGGAAACGCGATGCGCTCCCGCCACATGCGATCGGCCTCCGCAAACCAGCGCTCGACATCCGCGCGTCCGTACTGCGCGTGATACCAGGGCATCCAGCGCGCCAGCGCCGCGCCGGACTCCTGCGCCGCGGCGAGGAACTCGTCGGGATCGATCGCCGTCGTGCGCATCAGCGGACGCAGTTCAATCGGCATGGGGTCTCCTCGAAACATACCGGCGCCAGGCGCCGTAGATCGCTCCCGCGGTCAATACCACCGCCGCCATGCGGATCGCATGAAACGCGGTCACGATCGGCACGCCCAGCTGCAGGGCCTTCGCCGTCAGCGCCATCTCGCCAATGCCGCCGGGTGTCGTCGCGACGACGGCGGTCGACCAGTGCAGCCCCGATCCCTGCGCCAGCAGGACACCAAAGACAGCGGCCGCCGCCATGTAACCGAGCGTGATCAGCGCAACGACGGTGAAGAATCGGGGCGCGGCGCGAAAGAACTCGGGCGTGAAGTGAATGCCCAGTGAAATGCCGATCAGCAGCTGGCCGCCATTGACCACGGCCACCGGCAGTGCCGAGAACGTATGACCGGTCGCGGTGATGATGGCTGCCGCCAAGAGCGGCCCGATCATCCAGCTGTTCGGCGACCCGAACCGTTCCATCGCCGCCGCGGCGCCCAGCGTGACCGCCACCAGTACGACAAAGCCGATCGGGTCGAAGGCACGCGCCAGTGGCAGGTACGGATCCAGCCCGTGCACGTCGAACCAGCTGAGGAGCAGCGGGACGATCAGGACGACCAGCATGATCCGCAGGCTGTGGGCGGCCGCGACGCGGTCGACGCAGCCGCCGTGCCGCTGCGCCTGCGTCGCCATCTCGCTTGCGCCGCCGATCGCCATCGCGAAGAAGGCCGTCGTACCGTCGGTGCCCGTCGCGCGCGCGAGCGCCCAGCTGCCCACGGCGCCCAGCATGATCGCGAACAGGATCGCCAGCAGCAGCCAGGGCGCGAGGCGGACGACTTCGCGCATCACCTCCGGCGAGAAGTAAAGGCCCAGCGCGACCCCGATCGCCCACTGGCCCAGCTGGCGCGCCGCGGGCGGCACGGCGAGACGGGCACGCAGCATGCTGGCCAGCGCGACGGCGACCAGGGGCCCGATCAGCCACGGCAGCGGCGCGTGGATCCCGATGCAAACGACGGCGCCGGCGACTGCGATCGCCACGGCCAAGAGCATCCGCATGGCGTACGCCGCGCCTGACACCGGCGCCTCCGCGACTCCGTCGCGGCCGGAATGCAGCGGTTCTGTCACGGGCGGGCGTGGCGTCGCCACTCTCGCAGGACGCGCACGAGCCGCGGCACGAGCACCAGCGCCACGGTCAGCGTGAACAGCAGCGGGCCGGGCTGGATGCCGTAGTTCTGGAACGCCGCGAGCAGGATCGCTGCCGTGGCCGACGTCGGAATACCGAGCGTCAGCAGCGGCACCAGCACGCCGTTGGCCGCCGCATTGTTGGCCGCTTCGGGTCCGGCCACGCCTTCGATCGCGCCCGCGCCAAACTCCTCGGGATGCTTGCTGAGCTTCTTCTCGGCGGCGTAGGCGAGGAAGGTCGGGATCTCGGCGCCGCCGGCGGGAATCGTCCCGAACGGAAAGCCGATCGCGGTCGCGCGCAGCCAGGCGGGCCATGAGCGCCGCCAGTCCTCGCGTGACGTGCACAGGCGGCCGCCCAGCGCTTCCATCGTCTCACCATCGAAAGGTCGACCGGCGACTTGTTGAGGATGATGCCGCCGACCATCACCATGTCGCCGACCATCAACGCGTTCGGATCGCCACGCGCGCCGTTGACGAACTGCGCCAGGCCGATCGTGCCGGCCGCGCCGCCCTTGTTGTCGAACTGCACCGACTGCACCACCTTGGCCGCCTGCATAGCGGCGGCCAATGCGCGTCCGGTCATGTCCCAGCCGCCCCCGGGGTTGGCGGGAATCATCATCTTGAGGTTCGCAGGGGCCCGGGCCGCGGCCCAGAACGGCCAGTGGCCAGCGGCGATCGCCGCCGCGGCAAGGGTGAACTCACGACGATCCATGGCGTCTCCTCGGCTGTTCTTCGTGCGCGCGATACGCCGCGTCAGCATACAGAACGGCCTGCGTCGCCGTCGCCCGTTTCGCCTGGCCGCCTAGTCGGCGCGCAGCGCGTCGACGATCTTCATGCGGCTCGCGCGGATCGCCGGCAGAAAGCCGCCAACAAAGCCCATCAGCAGCGCAAAGGCCAGCGCCTGCGCAACGATCCAAGGCGTCAGCGTGAATGAGAACGCGAGCTCGGAGAACGAGGAGAAGTTGGTCGTCGATACGGTGATCGCCGTCAGGAAGCTCGCCGCGACGAGGCCGGCGAGCCCGCCGAGGAACGCCAGCAGCAGCGACTCGCCCAGGAACGCCGCCAGAACCGAAGCGCGCTGGAAGCCGAGCGCCCGCAAGGTTCCGATTTCGGCCGTACGGGTCGCCACGGCGGCGTACATCGTGATCGTCGCGCCAATCATCGCGCCAAGCGAGAAGATGACCGAGAGCGCCATGCCGAGCAGCGTGATGAAGTTGGACAGACTGGCCGACTGGTCCTCGTAAAAGCGCCGCTCGCGCTTGATGTCGACCTTCAGCCGCGGGTCGTCGTCGAGCCGCGCCTTCAGCGCATCGAACGAGTTCGCGTCGGCCAGCTTGGCGATGACCGAGGAGTACGCGACCCGCCGGAACGTCTGCATCATCTGCTCGACGTCACCCCAGATCTCGGAGTCGAACGCCGACCGTCCGGCGTCGAACACACCGACGACGGTCCACTGGCGACCGGCAAAGGACAGCTGCTGGCCGAGTTCGACCCCGGCGAACTGGCGTGCCACCGAACTGCCAACGACGATCTCGGACGACCCCGCACGAAACATCCGGCCCGCGGTGATCCTCACCTGCGGTCGCAGCGTCTTGCCCATTTCCGGAAGACCCCGCACGACGACGTTGCTGCGCTTCTTCGGATCGTCGAGCTTCGGCAGTGAGTTCAGAACGACGATCTCCTTCGATACCAGCGCCTGGCCGTCGGGTCCGCGCGCTACTTCTGGCGACGTTTCGATCAGCGACGCCTGGTCGCGGAATACGCCGCTCTGCACCTCCGTCTGGCTGCCCTGGCGGATCACCACGACGTTGTCGGCCGATCCGGTCGACACCAGTGTCGACCTCAGCCCGGCATCGAGCATCAGCACGGCGGCAAACACGAACACCACCAGCGCCATCCCGCCGGCCGTCAGGCCCGTCGTCAGCTTGCGCACCCAGAGGTTGCGTGCGATGTAGGAAACAGGAATCTTCATGCGTTCATTCGCGGTGTACGCGCCGCTCAAGCGGCGCACGTGCACCGCAAATGACTAGAGTGAGTGGGCCTTCCTTCGGAGCGGCCGGGCGTACGGCCCATTCACAACTGCACGGGTGCATCGACCTGTGCGCGCCATGTCGACTCAAACTCGCGCCTGCGCAGGCGCGGCGCCTGCTTGGCTCTCGCGAAGAGCGGCCGAGTACTTCCAAGCGCACACCAGCCTTTCCCGCCCGTAGCCGTTGAAATCGGGTCGTACGCCCGGCCGCCCGAAGGGAGGCCCGCTGACCAGAATCGCGCGAGGTGCACGTGCGACTGCGCAGCAGTCGCGCACACCGAGCGCGCCTAAGCGACATGCCGCAGCCCATCGACGATCTTCACGCGCGCGGCGCGCAGCGCCGGGACGATGCCGGCAACGACGCCGACGACGACAGCGCACGCGGCCTGCAGGTAGAAGGTTTCGGCAACCAGCGGCATCTTCGCGAACACGCTGACGGTCGCGGCGTGAAAGAGCTTGATGACCGGCGCGGTCAGCAGCATGCCGAGGCCGGCGCCGATCAGCGCCAGCAGCAGCGCCTCGCCCATGATCATCGCCGCCACGGTGCCGGGCTTGAAGCCGAGCGCCTTCAGCGTGGCGTACTCGGGCAGCCGCTCGCGCGCCGTCATCGCCATCGTGTTGGCCGCGACCGCCATGATGATCAGGATGACGACGTAGCTCACCCCCTGGATCGCCACGACAATGGTCTCGATCATCGCGACGAAGCCGAGCGTGAACGCCTTCTCGGTCTCGGTCAGCGTTTCGGCGAGCGAGTTCTTGAATTCCGCGTCGATATCGCGCGCGATGGTCGCGGCCGCCTGCCCGTCGCTGATGCCGACGACAAACACGCCGGCCTGGTCCGCGCGCCGCGGAAACACCTTCTTGATCTGCTCGTTCAGGTAGTCGAAGTGAAAGTACATCTGACGCGTGATCGTCGTCTCGTCCCTTGCGTCGTAGATCGCGCGCACGGTGAACTCCCAGTTGCCCGGATAGATCGCGCTCTTCAGCGGGATGGTGTCGCCCACCTTGAAGCCGTAGAGATCCGCCAGCTGGCGCCCGACGGCTGCGCCGCGGCGGTCGCGCAGGAACGCCTGGTACTCCTCCGGCCGGAAGATGTACTCGGGATACATCGGGAAGTACGTCGGAGCATCGACCGCGAACTGCGCGAAGAAGTTCTTCGGCTCCTTGTAGATGCCGCCGAACCAGTTTGAAACGCTGACGCCGGTCACGCCCGGCACCGCGCGGATCTTCTCGCGGTAGTACATTGGCATCGAAAACGTCAGCGAGATCGCGTTGCGCGCGATCAGGCGCGTCGACGACGCGGCATCCGAACCCGCATACCAGGCCCGTACGACAGTCTGCAGCAGCCCGAATGCCAGGATCGCGATGACGAGGCCGAGTATCGTCAGCGCCGAACGCAGCCGCGCGCGGAAGACATTGCGCAGTACGAAGCGGAGGAAGAACACGGCGCGTCCTCGTCCCGGCTCAATGCCCGAAAGGGGCCGTGTCCGTCAGCTGCCCCTTGTCGAGATAGATCAGGTGATGCGCCGCCTCGGCCGCGCGCGGGTCGTGCGTGACCATGACCACCGTCTTGCCAAGTTCGATATTCAATCGATCGAGCAGCCCGAGGATGTCGGCCGCCGACTGCCGGTCGAGATCGCCGGTCGGCTCGTCGGCGATGATGAGCAGCGGGTCCGTCACCAGCGCCCGCGCGATCGCGACGCGCTGCTGCTGCCCGCCCGACAGCTCGTTCGGGTAGTGCTTCATCCGGTCGGCCAGCCCCACCATCCCGAGCAGCAGCTCGACCCGTTCGCGCCGCTCGGCGCGGGTGAGTGCCGTGAGCTGCAGCGGCAGCTCGACGTTTTCGAACGCCGTCAGCACCGGCATCAGGTTGTAGAACTGGAAGATGAATCCGACCGTGCGTGCACGCCAGTCGGCCAGCTCCGTGTCGCCGAGCTGCGTGATGTCGTCGCCGGCAATCGACAGTCGGCCCGCGTCCGGCTTGTCGATGCCGGCGATCAGGTTGAGTAGCGTGCTCTTGCCCGAACCCGACGGCCCCATCATCGCGACGAAGTCGCCCTCGCGGATCACGAGGTTGATGTCGGTCAGCACCGGCACGACCTGCTCGCCGCGCACGTAGGACTTCGACAGATGCTCGATCTCGACCAGTGCGCGCCGGTCGGCCTCGGCGTTCGGCATCTACTTCTTCGCCGCTTCGACGCGCGATCCGGCGGCCAGCCGTTCCGGCGGATTGGCCACCACGCGCGTGCCTGGCGCGACGCCCTCGACACGCACCAGATCGCCGACCTTCTCGCCCGTCTTGACAGTCACGGGCTTAACGGCGCCGGCGGCGCCGACACCGTCGACGACGAACACGACGTCCGCGCCATCGCGCTTGACGATCGCGTCGGGGCGCAGCGCCGGCACCGGCTTGCGCTCCTCGGGCGCCAGTGCGCGCGCGAGAAATGCGATCTTCGCGCTCATGTCAGGCAGAACGCGCGGATCGTGTTCGACGAACTTCACCTTTACCAGCAACGTCGCCTTGCTGCGGTCGACTGTCGGCACCACGCGGCTCACCTCGCCGAGCAGCCGCAGCTCCGGGAAAGCGTCGAGCTGGACCTCGGCCGGCTGCCCGACCCTGATCTTCGCGATCGACGACTCGGACACATCGGCCTCGACCTCGAGCGTTTCCATGTCGGCCATCGTGACCACCGCACCGGTCGTGCCGGATGCCGAAGAAAACGGCGTGACGATGTCGCCCACGTTGGCGCTCTTGGTCAGCACGATGCCGGTGAACGGCGCGCGGATCAGCGTCTGGTCGTACGCGACACTGGTCACGCGATGGTTCGCTTCAGCCACGGCAATTTGCGCCTTCAGTGCGTCGATCTGTGCACGCGACTTGTTGTAACGCGCCTCGGCCGTGTCGAGCGCCGAACCAGAAATGAAGTTCTGCCGTGCCAGATCCTGCGAACGCTTGAGCGCGGACCGCGCGTCGTCGAGCTCGGCCTCGCCCTGCACGAGATTGGCGCGCGCCGCCTGCACCTGCGCCGCCGCCTGTTCGCGCTGCGCGGCGACGTCGCGGTTCTCGAGGCGCGCGATGACATCGCCCTCCTTGACCATCTGCCCTTCCTGCACACCGAGCCACTCGAGCCGGCCGGTCCCCTTCGAGGACACGGAAGCACGGCGTTGCGCCACCACACGACCGGTCGCATTCAAGATCGTGACCGACGTCGACGGATACGCGGCGGCCACCGTGGCGAATTCCACCTGCTGGGCCGCACTGCGACCGCGGATCACGAGTCCGGCGGCGATCACCAGGACTGCGACCAGCGCCCACACCCACCAGCGCTTCCACAGCGGCCGTCGCCGCCGCGAAACCGCGGTCGCGCTGCGGTCTATCGCGAGTCGGGCGAGCGAGGGCGGAGCGGGAGTTTCGGACATGAGGCGGGCCTGGCTGCGCGGGAGCGTCATGCTAATGGAAGGAGGCGCCGGCAGTTCGTACCCCGCGCCGTTCCCCGCTCGGCGTCCTGACACCTTTTTGCCCGCGGTGCGCCATCGCGCGCCGACGTCGGCCCTGCGCTTGGCGCGGCTACTTGCCGATGCAGAAGCGGCTGAAGATCACGCCGAGCAGGTCGTCGGCGCTGAATTCGCCGGTAATGCTGGCGAGCTGGCCCTGCGCCAGCCGCAGTTCCTCGGCGAAGAGATCCAGCACCGCATCGCGCCGTGCGGCGTGCCGCGCGGCGACCTCGAGATGCGATCGCGCCTGGCTCAGCGCCTGCAGATGCCGCTCGCGCGCCAGGTAGACGTTTTCGCCACCGGCCGAGCGGTCCCAGCCGACCAGCCGATACAACTGCTCGCGCAGCAGCTCGACACCCTGCCCGTTGTGCGCCGAGAGGTAGATCGTGTCGCCTTCGACCCGCGCGGCCGCGCCCGTCAGGTCGATCTTGTTCACCACCGTCAGCAGCGGTACGCCGCGCCGCGTGCGCGCGGTCACCTGCGCCAGGACGTCGGCGTCCGCGCTCGGCGGGGCGGCATCCACCAGGTGCACGACGACGTCGGCACGTTCGACCTCGGCCAGCGTGCGCGCGATCCCGATCGATTCCACCTCGTCGGTGGTCTCGCGCAGGCCGGCCGTATCGATGATGTCCAGTGGCAGTCCGTCGATCTGGATCGGCTGCGCGATGCGGTCGCGCGTCGTGCCCGGAACGGCCGTCACGATCGCGACGTCCTCGCCCGCCAGCGCATTGAGCAGACTCGATTTGCCGACATTGGGAGCACCCACCAGCACCACGTGCAAGCCGTCACGCAGCACTGCTCCCTGCTGCGCCCGGAGCAGGACCTCGTCGAGCGCCGCGCGCACCCGCTGCAGCCGACCCACCGCGTCGGCCTTCTCGAGGAAGTCGATCTCCTCTTCCGGGAAGTCGAGCGTGGCCTCGACCAGCGCACGCAGATCGGTGAGTTGCGCGGTCAGCGCCTGGATCGCGCGCGAGAACTCGCCGGCGAGCGAACGGGCGGCGGAACGCGCCGCCACCTCGGTCGAGGCGTCGATCAGGTCAGCGACCGCCTCGGCCTGCGCCAGGTCGAGTCGATCATTGAGAAACGCCCGCCGCGTGAACTCGCCGGGCTCGGCCACGCGCAACGCGATCGAGCGCCCGGCCTCCAGACAGCGCGCTACCAGCAGGCGAAGCACCACCGGCCCGCCGTGTCCCTGCAGTTCGAGCACATGCTCGCCCGTGTAGGAGTTCGGCGCCGGGAAGTAGAGCGCGATGCCGTCGTCGAGCGGCTCGCCGCGGCTGCCGAGGAACGTGCAGTGCGTCGCGTGGCGCGGCGCGAGCGCCCGCTGCGCGGGACCGAGCACCGCTTCGATGACCGGCGCGATGTTCGACCCCGAGACGCGCACGATGCCGATGCCCCCGCGGCCGGGGGCGGTCGCGATCGCAACGATGGGATCGGAGTCGGAATTCATGCCGGCCGCTATTTTCACCCGCGCTGAAGACCTGCGCCGGCCCTTCCGCTGAGCCGGGTACGGACAATCCCGTCCTGCGCGATGGGCCGTGCCTGCCTACACTGGCCGCATGGATGACGATCCGCTGCTGAAGTTCATCTCGCCGCTGGCCGGCGTCGTGCTCGCCGTCGTGCTGTCGGTGATGCTTTCGGCCACGATTGCCGGCCAGATCGGCGAGGACTACTCGACCCGCGCCTGGATCTACACGATCGCGGTGCTCTGGGTGCTGGTCGGCGCGGTCGTGGTCTTCATGCTGACGCGCCACGCCGAGACCGCGACACTGTCCATCAAGCGCGTGCTGCTGTGGACCGCCAGCATCTGGCTATGGCCTGTCTTCGCGCTGCGCTACCTGCCGCGCCGGCCACCGAAAGACGACGGGCCGCAGTAGCGGCCCGTTTGTCGCGCAGCGCAGCGCCGGTCAGCCCGGCTTCTTCGCGTTCTCGATCTGCTTCATCACGTACCACTGCTGCGCCAGCGAGAGCACCTGGTTGACGACCCAGTACAGCACCAGGCCCGCCGGGAAGAAGAAGAACATCACGCCGAAGATAAGCGGCATGAACATCATCACCTTCGCCTGGACCGGATCCGGCGGCGTCGGGTTCAGCTTGTACTGGATCCACATCAGGGCCATGTAGATCGCCGGGAGAATGAGCCACGGATCCGGCGTCGCGAGGTCCTGCACCCACAGGATCCACGGCGCGTTGCGCATCTCGACGCTCGCCAGCAGCACCCAGTAGAGCGAAATGAACACCGGAATCTGAACCAGGATCGGCAGGCAGCCGCCGAGCGGATTGATCTTCTCGGTCTTGTACAGCTCCATCATCGCCGTGTTGAGCTTCTGCTTGTCGTCGCCGTACTGCTCGCGCAGCTTCATCATGCGCGGCGTGACTTCCTTCATCCGCGCCATCGATCTGTAGCTCGCGGCCGACAGCGGATAGAACGCAGCCTTGATCAGCACCGTCAGCAGCACGATGGCCCAGCCCCAGTTGCCGACGATGCCGTGCAGGAACTTGAGCAGCCAGAAGATCGGCTTCGCCAGGAAGGTCAGCCAGCCGTAATCGACAACCAGGTCCAGTCCGGGCGCGACCTTCGCCAGCGCATCCTGGTCCTGCGGACCGACATAGAGCTGCGCCGTCGAGGTCACGGTCGCCTGGGGCGCAAGGCTCGCCAGAGGCTGCAGCATGCCGATCGTGTACAGGTTCTTCTCGACCGGGCGCGCGTAGTACTCGCGCGGCTCGCCTTCCTTCGGCACCCACGCGGTGACGAAGTAGTGCTGGATCATGCCGATCCAGCCGTCCTTCGATGCCTTCGGCAGCTCGGGCTTGTTCTTCTCGATCGCGGAAAACTCGATCTTCTTGAACTTGTCCTGGTCCGTGTAGACCACGGGCCCGGTGTAGGTGTAGTAAAGCGCCGACTCGCCCTCCGGCTTGTTGCCGTCCCGCATGATCTGCATGTAGAGCGACGGCGTGACCGGCGCCGGGCCAATGTTGGTCAGCTCGTGCTTGACCGTCGCGTCGTAGCGCCCGCGCGGAAAGCTGTAGGTCTTGGCGAGCCTGACGCCGCCGGACTCGGCCACCAGCGTCACATCGAGCGCGTCCTTGCCGTCTTCGAGCTTGCGGGGCCCCTCGACAACCGAAAATGGCGTCCGGTGATTGGGCAGCGCCGGATCGCTGCCGACGACGCCGGACTGCGCCACGTAGACACGCTGCGGGTTCACGTCGAGCAGCACGACCGGACGGTCGGGCTCGTCCTTCTTGCCGGTGACGAGCCCGAGCAAGCCGCTCACGGTCCAGTCGGGTGCCACCTTCTCCTTCAGCAGTTCCACCCGCGTGAGTACCGCTCCGTCGGGATCGATCGTCGCGCGTATGACGTCAGTTTCGATCACGACCGGCGGCCGCTTCGCGGCGGACGGCGTGCCCGTCGAAGGCACGGCTGAAGGCGCCGCCGGCGCGGCGACCGGCGCGGCGGCCGGCGAGGCCGGAACGTCGGCTGCGCCAGGCGTTGCGGTGGGCGAAGGGAGGGCCGATGGGACGGGCGTCGCGCCTGGCGCCGGTGCGGTGACCTGCGGCGCCGTCGCGGTGCCGAAAATCGACGGCTTCCCTGAGTGGACCAGCCACCGATCCCACAACAGGAACAGCGACATGCCGAAGAAGACCCACAGGATCGTGCGCTGGAAATCGGTGCCCATGAAGGGATGTGTCCGCAGCTAGTGGTTGGAATGTGCCCGCATCGAAACGGCGCGCGAGATGTCGGCGTGCGTCATCGGGCTCAGGTCGTGGAGGTTCGCGTGCCCGTGGCGTCCTGGCAGCGGCAGCGCCAGGAAAAGGTGTCCGGCACGGGGTCGACGCCGCCGCGCCCGTAGGGGTGACAGCGACCGAGGCGGCACGCCGCCAGATACGTGCCGCGACCGGCACCATGCCGTTCGATCGCTTCGCGTGCGTAGTCGGAACAGGTCGGCCAGTAGCGGCAGCTGTTGCCGACCCAGGGCGACAGTACATACTGATAGGCGCCGATCAGGCGCAGCAGCAGCCGTTCAAGCATGGGCGTCGATCGTCCCCAACCTGCCGATGAGCGCGTGCAGCAGCTGATCGGCATCGTCGCGCAGCGTTCGGCGCAGGACCGCGAGCGGCGGTCGCATGGGCGAGCCGGGCTCTCCAAGCGGCGCCTTCAGACGGACACTGACATCGACCGCGACACCCGCGCCTGCCGCCGCGCGATCGAGCGTCGGCGCCACGTGTCGAAAGGCCTCACGCACGATTCGCTTCACAAGAGCCCGGTCAATGGAACGACGCGCCATGCGTTTGCCCACCGTGATCCCGAGTCGCGTCGGACGGGCGTCGGTCGCAGCACTCCAGGCGGACGTCATGGACAGCCGGTCTCCCGCCGCGCGCATCGACGTACCGCGGCGCGCCTCGAGCACCGCCGTGAACTCCTGCGGGCGCCGCAGGCGCTGCGAACGCCTGAGCCGCCCGCATCGGGAAGGCCGCGCGTCATCGGCATGCACGACATCCGCCGTGCCTGGCGACGTCAGGCCGCCAGACGTTTGCGGCCCTTGGCGCGGCGCGCAGCGATCACGGCACGCCCGCCGCGCGACCGCATGCGCACCAGGAAGCCATGGGTCCGCGCACGTTTCACTTTGGAAGGCTGATAGGTACGTTTGGTAGACATGATGTTGTTTCCTGTTCGGCGGAGTCGGAAGCCCGTCGGGCTTCAGTGAGGACATCCGCATTGATGCCGTGATTTGAGTCCTGGCCCGCGGCGCGCACTCTGCCTGCGCCGTCAGCACGCGACCTGAGTCACCAACACGAAGCCGCTGTGACGCGGCGTACGCTGAACCGACGCGGATCACCCGCCTTGGATTACCCGCCGCAGATCACTGTAAACCGCGGATTTTTCGTCGCTTTTCGCACCGCGGCGAAAAGCCCGTTATTAGACGCGATCGCGCGAGACACTGTCAAACCGAACGCAGCAGGGCATTTCCGGGCCTGATCGTTCCTGCGGGCCGGTTGAATAACTTGGCGAAATTCCTGTGGATAACTGCATGCTGCATCGCACAATCGAAATCTCTGGCAGGCCCCTTAGCCATCGATGCGGGTGTAAGCATCCACTACCTTAGATCAACCCACATTTCCGCGCCCCTTGGCTGCTCGGCTCCCAGTCGTCCGCGGGCCACATCCTGTGGATAACCCCCCTCCTTCAGGTAAAATGCGCGGCTTCGTTGGGCGATTGCAGCCGAGGGGATGCAGCGACCAAGCGACGGGGCGGGGCGAAGCGGCGGGCAACCGGCGTGGGCACACCCGCAATCACAACAAAAGCGGGAACACCCACTCAATGCAACACATTTGGCATGACTGCTCGCGTCTCCTTGAGAGCGAGTTGACGCCCCAACAGTTCTCCGCCTGGATCAAGCCGCTCAAGGCGCTGGACTTCGACGAATCCACCGCAACACTGACGATCGGAGCGCCCAACCGGCTCAAGCTGGACGCGATCCGTGCGCAGTTCTCCGACCAGATCGCACAGGCCGCGTCGCGTGTCGTACAGCGGCCCGTCGCCGTGGTGTTTGCCGTGGAAAACGGCACCGCCGTCGCGTCGCTGCGCTTTCCCGCGGCCACGGCGAGTCTGGCGAACGTCGAAGTACCTGTGCTTGCCGAGGCTGCACCGCCGAGCCCGGAACACTTCGAACGGGCGCGCCTGAACGCCAACCTGACCTTTGACACATTCGTCACGGGCAAGGCGAACCAGCTGGCGCGCGCGGCGGCGATGCAGGTCGCGGAGAATCCCGGAGGTTCGTACAACCCGCTGTTCCTGTATGGCGGCGTCGGCCTCGGCAAGACGCACCTGATACACGCGGTGGGCAACGGCATCCTGGCGCGCAAGCCCGACGCCAAGGTGCGCTACATCCACGCCGAGCAGTACGTCAGCGATGTCGTGCGTGCCTACCAGCGCAAGGCCTTCGACGACTTCAAGCGCTACTACCACTCGCTCGACCTGCTGCTGATCGACGACATCCAGTTCTTCGCCGGCAAGGCGCGTACGCAGGAAGAATTCTTCTATGCGTTCGAGGCGCTGGTCGTTGGCCGCAAGCAAATCATTATCACTTGCGACACCTACCCGAAAGAGCTGAAGGACATGGAAGACCGACTGGTCTCCCGCTTCGCCTCGGGGCTCACCGTCGCCATCGAGCCGCCCGAGCTCGAAATGCGCGTCGCCATCCTGCTGAAGAAGGCCGAGAGCGAAGGTGTCGAGATGAAGGAGGACGTTGCCTTCTTCATCGCCAAGAACCTGCGCAGCAACGTGCGGGAGCTGGAAGGCGCGCTGCGCAAGGTCATCGCGTTCTCGTCCTTCCACGGCCGCGTCGTCACGGTGGAAGTGGCACGCGAGGCGCTGAAAGACCTGCTGTCGGCCTCGACCGGGCAGGTCACGGTCGAGCTGATCCAGAAGACGGTGGCCGACTACTACAAGATCAAGGTCGCCGACATGTACAGCAAGCGGCGGCCCAGTGCGATCGCGGGGCCGCGCCAGGTGGCGATGTACCTCGCCAAGGAGCTGACCCAGAAAAGCCTGCCTGAGATCGGCGAGCTCTTTGGCGGGCGCGACCACACGACGGTGCTGCATGCGGTACGCAAGATCGGCGGTCAGCGCAGCAACAACGGTGAACTGAATCACGCACTGCACGTGCTCGAGCAGACGCTCAAGGGCTGAAGACATCCTGTGGACAATCACGCGTCACCTGTGGACAGCTGTGGACAGAAAGACAGTCGCACCGACCTGGCTGCGGACTTGTCCTTTTCGTGCACATGCCGCCCACAGGCAGGCCGGGCGCTTGTCCACAATGCTCCGGAGCGTGCAAGCCTCTGACGCAATGGCCTTTCCAGCGTTTGTCCCCGTCGCTGCAATTGCTTAGTTACTAATTAACTACTACTAGGAAATAAAGAAATGCAACTCGTCAAAGCCACCCGCGATGCGCTGCTCAGACCCTTGCAGGTTGTGAGTGGCATCGTCGAGCGGAGGCAGACATTGCCGATCCTCGCCAACATCCTGGTGCGCAAGGACGGCGAAAACGTGTCCTTCACGGCGACCGATCTCGAGTTGCAGATCCGCACATCCGCGGCCATCGGAGCGGGCAAGGACGCCGCCGCGACGACCGTTGCCGCACGCAAGCTGGTCGACATCCTGCGCGCACTGCCGGAGTCCGATGTGCAACTCGCATTGGCCAACAAAAAGCTTTCGGTCGCGAGTGGCAAGAGCCGCTTCAACCTGCAGACGCTGGCGGCGGAGGAGTTCCCCACGGTGGCCCAGGCCGAGTTCACGGCCGACTTTGCGCTGCCGGCGGCGACGCTGAAGTACCTGCTGTCCATGGTGCACTTCGCGATGGCGCAGCAGGACATCCGCTACTACCTGAACGGCATGCTGCTGGTGGTGGACGGCACCACAGTGCGCGCTGTCGCCACCGACGGCCACCGACTTGCGCTGTGCGAAGTGCAGAAGGACGGCGCGAGCGCGAAGATCGAGGCGATCATCCCGCGCAAGACCATCCTCGAGCTTTCGCGCCTGCTGCCCGACAACGAAGACCCGGTGCGCGTGCAGATGGCGGCCACGCAGGTCAAGTTCAGCTTCGGTGACATCGAGCTGATCTCCAAGCTGGTGGAAGGCAAGTTCCCCGACTACCAGCGTGTCGTGCCGGCGGCCAACAACAAGGTGTTCACGATCGGCCGGGAAGACCTGATGCATGCCCTGCAACGTGCCGCGATCCTGACGACCGACAAGTTCAAGGGCGTGCGCCTGGTGCTTGCGCCCGGTGCCCTGAAGATCAACTCGACCAACGCTGACCAGGAAGACGCGCAGGAAGAGCTCGAGATCGACTATTCCGGTGACGCGCTCGACATCGGGTTCAACGTCAATTACCTGCTCGACGTGCTGCTCAACGTCAAGGGCGAGCAGTTGAAGTTCGCGCTCGGCGACGCGCTCGGCAGCGCACTGATGATGTTGCCCGAAAGCGAGAAGTTCAAGTACGTCGTCATGCCGATGAGGATTTGATTCGCTGGAGATGTACGCGACGGCTTCGCCGTCGCACGTGCATCTTCAGCGCCTTATCAGCAAGACGGGCTTGGGGCGGCCCGGCGCCCGTCTTGATTGCAACTGCACGAAGTCTGTGAAGGTTTCATTGATGTCAGCTGTACCGAATCAACCGCCGATGAACCAGCCGAACCCTGCCACCGAAGCCGATGGCAAGGGCGACTACGGTGCGAGCAGCATCCAGATCCTCGAGGGCCTGGAGGCCGTGCGCAAGCGTCCGGGCATGTACATCGGCGACACGCAGGACGGCACCGGCCTGCATCACATGGTGTTCGAGGTCGTCGACAACTCGGTCGACGAGGCGCTGGCGGGCCACTGCGACGACATCGTCGTCACGATCCACACCGACAACTCGATCTCGGTGGTCGACAACGGGCGCGGCATTCCCACCGGCATCAAGTTCGACGACAAGCACGAACCCAAGCGTTCGGCCGCCGAGATCGCGCTCACTGAGCTGCATGCCGGCGGCAAGTTCAACCAGAACAGCTACAAGGTCTCGGGGGGGCTGCACGGCGTCGGAGTCTCGTGCGTCAACGCGCTCAGCAAGTGGCTGCGGCTCACGATCCGCCGCGACGGCCAGGTGCACGCGCTCGAGTTCCGCCAAGGCGTGGTACAGGACCGGCAGGTCGAGACCGCCGCCGGGCCGGACGGCACGGCCGAGATCTCGCCGATGAAGATCACCGGCCCCACCGACAAGCGCGGCACCGAAGTGCACTTCCTGCCCGATGACGAAATCTTCGGCGTGGTCGATTTCCACTACGAGGTGCTGAGCAAGCGGCTGCGCGAGCTCTCGTTCCTCAACAACGGCGTGCGCATCCGCCTGGTGGATCAGCGCACCGGCAAGGAAGAGGACTTTGCGTTCTCCGGTGGCGTGAAAGGTTTCGTCCAGTACATCAACAAGACGAAGACGGTGCTGCACCCGAACGCCTTTTACGCGTCCGGGGAAGCGGGCGGCGCGGCCAGCAGCAACACGGCGGCGGTGCCCATCGGCGTCGAAGTCGCGATGCAATGGAACGACGGCTACAGCGAGAGCCTGCTCGCCTTCACCAACAACATCCCGCAGAAGGATGGCGGCACGCACATCACGGGGCTCCGTGCCGCGATGACGCGCGTGCTCAACAACTACATCAAGGCCAACGAACTCGACAAGAAAGCCAAGGTCGAGACCACCGGCGACGACATGCGCGAGGGCCTCACCTGCGTGCTGTCAGTAAAGGTTCCCGAGCCCAAGTTCAGCTCGCAGACCAAGGACAAACTGGTGTCGTCCGAAGTGCGGCCCGCGGTCGAGGAAGTGGTCGGCAAGGCGCTCGAAAGCTTCCTGCTCGAGCGGCCGGCGGACGCCAAGATCATTTGCGGCAAGATCGTCGAGGCCGCTCGCGCGCGCGAGGCCGCCCGCAAGGCGCGCGAGATGACGCGGCGCAAGGGGGTGCTCGACGGCGTGGGGCTGCCCGGCAAGCTCGCCGACTGCCAGGAGAAGGACCCGGCGCAGGCGGAGCTTTACATCGTCGAGGGCGACTCGGCCGGCGGCTCGGCCAAGCAGGGGCGCGATCGCAAGTTCCAGGCGGTGCTGCCGCTGCGGGGCAAGGTGCTCAACGTCGAGAAGGCGCGCTTCGACAAGCTGATCAGCTCCGAGCAGATCGCCACGCTGATCACCGCGCTCGGCACGGGCATCGGCACCGGGCCGGAGAACGAGGGCTTCAACCTCGACAAACTGCGCTACCACCGCATCATCATCATGAGTGTCGATGGCGACGACCATGTGTTCGTGCGCGATGACGCTCGAGGCGTGCGCATGGTGCGAATCGGCCAGTTCATCGACGCAGCGCTCGATGCCCATGGTGTCACCGAGAACGAACTCGGCGTGGCCAAGTTGAAGGACCTGCCGCTCGGCGACGTGCTTTGCTTCGGTGTGGACGACCATGAGGTCCGGTTCAAGCCGATCAAGGCGGTGATCCGGCACCCGCTGGATGAGACGCTGTACTCAGTACGCACCGCCTATGGGCGCACTGTTCGAGTCACCTCCAGCCACAGCGTGTTTGTGCACGAAGCTGGCGCCATGAGGCTCAAGCGTGGCGATGAATTGCGCGTGGGTGATCGCGTGGTTGCCCCGCAGAGGCTGCGCTTTCCTGCCACTGCCGCCGCGACGCTGGATCTGCTGCAAGAACTGTGGGCGGTGCCCGAGGCGGCGCAACAGATCTGGGTGCGCGGTTCCGCCGTTGAGGACTGGTGCCGCCACCGCGTGCTGGCGAAGCACGGGGAGCAATCCGACCTTACCAGCCCGCGTGTGGAACTCCCCGCGGTCGTGCGGCAGGAACTCGCCGCCAAACGACGCGCAAGTGGCCTTAGCAACGAAGCTCTGTGCGCGGCGGTCGGTATCCGCCAGCCGGTCACCTTTTACGCGTGGGAGCGCGGCACATCCCGTCCTACGGTGCAGCACTACACCGCTTACTTGCGCGCCGTCGGCGCCAACGAGGACGAGTACCTGCGGAAGGTCGCGGTTGGCGACAGTCGCCTGCAGCGACAGTGGCGTGGGCGAGGGCAGCCCTCGGGTCGCAACATGGTGCGCGACTACGTGCGCCTGTCGGATCTCACGGCTGATGACCTGCGTTGGTTTGCCGAGCGCACGGACCTGCAACTCACGCCCGAGCACTACGCCGATCGCGGCCTCGCCCGCCACGTGCCGGTGAACGCGCACCTGATGACACTGCTCGGCTTCTACCTCGCTGAAGGCTCCTGTTCTGACCGCAACGGCGTGCGTCTTTCAATCGGCAACGGCAATGCCCGCTTCGCGGAGGAGATGGCCGGTCACTTCGAAGCTGTGTTTGGTCATGTGCCGATTCTGTACCAGCAGGCCGATCGCGCCGCCGAAATGAAGGTCGTCAATCGCGTGGTCGCACTTGCGTGGCAGCACCTGTTCGGCTTCAAGGATGCCGATTCGCTAAGCAAGCGCGTGCCGGACCTCGTGTTCAACGTGAGCGAAGAACTGCGCCTGGCCTTCCTGCGTGGGTATCTCCTGGGCGATGGCACCGTCGCAGACAGCCGCCTTTCGTTTTGCACGGCTTCCTACGACCTCGCCAGCGCGCTGATGTACCTCCTCAGTTCTTTCGGCGTCACGGCTTCGTTGTCGCATATGCAGCCTGACGGCGTGGAGCGTGCAATCCGTGGCGCGGTTTGCGCCTCCCGCCATCCGTACTGGGTGTTGTCCGTTTGCGCAAAGGACGAGCTGCGCAAACTGGAGCCCGTTTGGCAAGACCATGCCAACGCCACAACACTGCGCGATTATCTGCAGACTCAAGCAACCAACGAGAAGAACCGCCGGTTTGAGCGCATCGACGGCGACCTTATCGCGTTGCCGATTGTCGATATCCAACCGGTGGCGGCCAGCAACGGCAGCGTTTACGACTTCTCCGTCGAGGGCGACGAGAACTTCGTTGCCGGCATGGGTGGTCTTTGCTGCCACAACACCGACGCCGACGTCGACGGAGCGCACATCCGTACGCTGCTGCTGACGCTCTTCTATAGGCAAATGCCGCTGCTGGTCGAACGCGGGCACATCTACATCGCGCAGCCACCGCTCTACAAAGTGAAGCACGGCAAGGACGAGCGTTACCTCAAGGACGACGCCGAGCTGGCGCAATACATGGTCACGCTGGCGCTGAAGGACGCGCAACTCGTGCCAGCCGAGGGTGCGGCGCCGATCGAAGGCAACTCACTCGCCGAACTGGCGCGGCAGTATCTCGTCGCCAACGCGGTGGTCGAGCGGGTCGCGCGCGTGATCGACCGCGCCACACTCGAGGTGCTGATGGCGGGGGTCGACCTCAACCTCGATGACGCCGCTGCCGCCGAAGCGTCGGCCAGGCGCTTGACCGCGGCCTTGGGAAATTCCACCGTTCACGTCGTCGCGCAGCACGATGACAAGACCGACAAGCACCGCCTGCGGATCGAGCGCCACCACCACGGCAACATGCGTGCCACCGTCGTCGATGCGGACTTCGTGCGCGGCGCCGACTACGCCGCGCTCGCGGGCGCCGCGCAGACCTTCAAGGGCCTCGTTGGCCCCGGTGCAAAGGTCAGGCGCGGCAGTGGCGAGAAGCAGAAGGAAGCGGTCGTCGCCGACTTCCGCGAGGCGATGGACTGGTTGATGAAGGAAGCCGAGTCAGCCGTCAGCCGCCAGCGCTACAAGGGCCTGGGCGAGATGAACCCCGAACAGCTGTGGGAAACCACCATGGACCCAGCCGTGCGGCGCATGCTCAAGGTGCAGATCGACGACGCGATTGGCGCCGACCAGATCTTCACCACGCTAATGGGTGATGAAGTCGAGCCCAGACGAGTGTTTATTGAAACGAACGCGTTGTACGCGGGGAATATCGACGTCTAGTTTTTGTAGCAGTGTGTAGGCAGCCAGTTTCACTGGAATTTCCGTCACAGTTAGTGAAACTTTTGGTCAGAGTTATTGGGATTTCCCTACAGCCTCCCTCGGAGCCTTGAGACAGCAGTTGGCCAGAACCGGCCGCCCCGAGCAACCCTCTAATTCGCCCTGAAGCGGCCGTTCCAATCGGCCCGTATGCAGATCGGCGTTCAGTCTTCTTCCGTCAAGGGTTTCTACGACACGGCCCAGTGGTCATGAACGGATAGAACTGATTGTGGGTCCACTGCGCGCGAAATGCCGGGGTTACCCCCTCGCCGCGTCGCGGCGTGGTCGGGTCGACCTGCGTGTCCATATGGGCCCACTCCGTCGCGTGCGGCTGGCCGTCCAGAAGAAACGTCGCCCGCACGGTCCAGTAGTACTTCTTGCACGGTTCAAGCGGAGCCGGCAGCGTGAAGCTCGGACTCGGGATGCCCGCGTAGGTTGATAGGAGCGGCTCGGCACGGTAGAGGCCGTCGTGCTTCGGGTCAGGCGACGCCGCGAAGATGCGCAGTTCATAGCGGAGGTTTGCGAGCCGATCGAGTGGCACGCCGGTTTCCGTGAAGGAGCGCGGTGCCGGTTGCCAGCGGAACAGCGCCGCCTGCGGATCCTGAGTCGGTGTAATGGGCGAGAACTGTCGCGCGCTTACGTCGGTGCTTTCTGCGGCTGTGGGCTGTACAGGCTCGAGCACATACGCAGGGATCGACCGGCGGAATGCGTCCGTATCTGCCTTGGCCGATCCGCTGGGCGCGCCGCGGTAGACGAGCACCCATTCATCGACGAACGCTTCCACGCCCCGGCGCGCCGCCAGCCGGAGTTGTTCGCCGACCCGCCTGCCGTCGTCTTCCATCCACTGAACCAGCGGGAACCGCTCTGTCGGTTCGCCGTGCGCGAACGTATCGAGCACTTTGCCGCTGGCGCGGTCGACCAGCCGCCCTCGCAGAGTCAGGACAAAGCGGTACGGCAAGGCTTCGCTTCCCGGCGTTTCCGCTCGCAGCTCGGTGATGCCGAGTTCGAGCGTGCTCGCCGCCTCGCCGTCGGCGTCCGCGACGACGACGTCATGCTCCAGGGCGTAGCGCCGGGCGCCCTCCAGCAAGACCTCGGCCACGCGGGCGCTGCTCATGGCCTGACCCAGCTCCGCTTCTGCACTCTGCAGCGAGGCCAGCGGTGCCGCGGTCGCACCCCCATGCGCGGCGCCTATGACCAGGCCGAACGGCAAACAGGCAATAGTGAAGAGCAGAGGCGGATAGGTAAGGGCCTGGCTCAGGCATAAGTCAACACCGCTCTTTGCGCCGGCCGAGGCTCCTTCTGACTTTCCGCGCACCGACGCCGTCGTGGTGATGGTCGGGAGCGTCGATGTCGCCACCAGCGCAATCGGCGGATACACCTGCACGGCCGGCGGACTGGGACCCAGAACCGAAGGGCTCGTCGCACAGCCGGCCAGTGACGACACCAGGACAACAGGGGCCAACCCCTGTCGGATCAGAACCAGAACTCGCGGCACGCTGAAACACTGTTGTGGCCTTGAAGTTCGCATACACGCCGCCTCCTCCGCTTCAGCTTGCTTCCAAGCTAGTTGTTGGCGGCGCACGGGAGTTGCCGCTCGTCAACGCTGGGCAGGCCAGCAATGACGGGAGAGCAGCCCGTGGGTTGGGAGTGGGCCAGCGCGACGGTCTCTCCATACTCGCTAGCGCGAGAATGAGTTCGGCGTTTCTGCGTCTGGGCGGACTCGATGTTGGTATCGGGCGAGGCGGCCCTGCAGCGGTTCGATAGACTCAATGCGGCCATCAGCGGCCGTCTTTCATATTTGCCTAAACCGCCCAAGAGTGGACTTGCTTGTGTTTGGTTGGGAGGGCTAGGGCACAGCGTTGTTCTTCAGCGCTTCCTTCCACCCGGGCGCCTCTTTCAACGTCCACTCGGGGCCATAGAAGCAGCGCCTCGCCGATCCCGAATCATCGAAGAGCTGCGTGTAGACCCAGGCCCGCGTGTAGTACTGCACTGCGTCGTTCGTGGCGAAGCCGGTGTGGCCCTGCTTCTCGCTTACCCCGAACCATGCTTGCGCCTTGCTCGCCTGCTCGAATCGCGCTTTCACGTCGGAAGGAGGCACTGCGCCATCGAGCGCCCCTGCGATGAAAAAGGTCGGAACCCGCAACTCCATGGGTGTCGCCAAGCTCAGCGCTGGTGCATAGAGCAAGACGCTCGTAATCCGTGGATTCTGAACCGACGCGAGCACGGCCCCATTTCCGCCCGCCGAATGTCCGATGGCGAGGATCTTGGACGGATTGAGCTTGTGGAAGTATTCGCTGGTGCTGAGCTCGTTCTGTTCGAGGAGCCAGTCGAGCGCCGCGTTCGCCTTCGTTCCGTCCCCCTGGTCCGAGCTCGAATGAGCAATGACGACGACGCCGTGCGACGCGAGTTCCGCGAGTAGGGCGTCGTAGTTCTTCGGGTGCGCATAGGTACCGACCAGCAGGACGGCAACAGGATGTGCATTGCGACTCAGCTTTTCGGGGCGGCGGATGTAGTACTCGCCCGCGGGCCCAGCTTGTGCAATGAGGACCGTCCGATGAGGTCCGACTAAATCTTCCCAAGTGGCGGCCGCGACCGTGGATGAAAGTGACGCCAAGACCGCGCAGACAAAGACAAGCATCGACGAGAAGCGCTTCATAACTCTCCTCCCCGGATCGCCTCAAGAATGATTTGATGGTAGGTGCAGTCAGGCCGCCGCAGTGGCGTTGGATCAAGGAGGACTGTCGACCAAGGCCGGCTTTGGGTCGCGATCTGCCGATCGGGCTGATGTCAGTTTTCTGCGTGAAATGGACGGCGGCTTTCGGAAAGAGCAGAGGGCAGCTCAGGGTCGACTTCTGCCGATCTGCCGCCTCGGCCACGCGATGTAGGGAACTTGCAAGTTCTCTGAGAACTGCGCTCTGCCTCTTCTCATTGAAGTTGCAAACCGCTCTCTGGCGAGAGCGAATGGAGTTTGCAGGTATTCTGCGAACCTACAAGTTTGTAGGTTCTCGGTGGAAACCTTCTTCGTCTCGCTGGTCGCACTGCTGGTGATCCTGGATCCGGTCGGCACTGCGGCGGTGTTCGTCGGCATCACCCCGCGCGACAGCGAGCAGCGGCGACGCGCGCAGGCGATCCGCGCCACCATCATCTCGGTGGTGGTGCTGGTGGGGTTCGCCTTCATCGGCGAGTTCGTGTTGCGCGCCATGGGGATTTCGCTGGCGGCCTTCCAGATTGCCGGTGGGCTGCTGCTGTTCGTGCTGGCCTTCGACATGGTGATGCAGCGCCCGTCGGGGCTGCGCGCGACCGAGTCCGAGCGGGCCGAGGCGGAGGCGAGCGACGACGACGTCAGCGTCTTTCCGCTGGCGATCCCGTTGATTGCAGGTCCCGGCGCAATGACGTCGGTGGTGCTGCTGCGCGGGCGCGCCGGCAGCGATCCTGCGGAGCTGATTGCGGTGATGGCTGCCCTGGGGGTGGCGCTGATCATCATGCTGGCCTGCCTGGTAGGGGCCGGTACCATGACGCGCGTGGTCGGCAAGACCGGCACGCATGTGATCGGCCGCGTGCTGGGCGTCGTGCTGGCGGCCCTTTCGGCCCAGCTGGTGATCGACGGCATCCGCGATAGCTTCGGCGCGGGGTGATGCGCCTGCGGCAATCTGAACTACTTGAACGCGTTTTCCTGCAAGAGCAGGCAATCGCCTTCAAGAGTGAGGATTTCCTCACCGGATTACCCCACCAGAATACTTCTGCAGGCCCCCGCTGCCGGGTGCCGATCGGGTTGCTGCGCTAGATCATCCAGCGCCGTTGTCGAGCGAATACGATCGACCGAAACTCGCTTGAGCCTGGGATGCGACATGAGTCTCTGGAGCGCGGTAACGCAAAGAAAGCTCGGATCGAACGGCCACGTGGTCGCTCACATCCTTGATCCGATCACGGGCTACTCGAACCGGGACCTGGAGGTCGGCAAGGACATCGATGCCGACACGGTCCGGCGCTTGGGCGAAAACGGGTCGGTGTTTGTCGTCGTCGCCTATGACGGGGGCGCGCCATCGGCAACCCTCTGCAAGAAGGCGCAATGGCTTCGCGCCAAGGCGAGGCAGGACGCCGTCGAGCATGACGTTGATGCCAAGGTCTGGCACAAACGGGAAGAACTCGAGATCAGGTAGCGCACTAGCGAGTGCCTCGTATCGGCGGGCAGCGCTGCAGCCGGCGCTCCACTAGCGGCGCTTTTTGGTACTGCCCTTTCGTTTTGCCTTCACAGGCTGCTGTGCCTCCGCAATCTCCTGGCCGCTTCGCCCTTCCAGCTTGGGCGTGATGTTGTCATCGATCCACTTCGGGTCCCACCACTCCACGGGCAGCACCGCAACGCCGGCGAGGTAGATCCCGAAGTGCAGGTGGTCGCCGGCGGCCAGCCCCGTCTCACCCGTCTTGCCGACGATCTGGCGTTTGGCGACGGAGTCGCCTGCCTTGACGTCGATCGAACTGAGGTGTCCATAGAGACTGAACAGGCCGAGGCCGTGGTCGAGGATCACCGTGTTGCCGTAGATGCCGAGGTCGCCGGCGAAGGCCACGGTGCCGCTGTTGGCGGCTTCGACCGGGGCGTGCTTCGTGACCGACAGGTCGTAGCCGAGGTGGTAGGCCGTATCGGTCGGCTCACCGTTGAAGGTATAGGTCCGCAGATCCGCGAAGTTCGCCTCGACCTTCGAGTTGCTGAGCTGGGCGAAGGCGTCCTTCCACAGCATCGTCGGCGTCGCCTGACTGGTGACTGCTGTGATGCGGTCTTCGTTTTCCTTCCGCAGCCGCTTGTTCACCGCGACGAAGACTTCCTTCGGCGTGCCCTGCCGCGCGGCGACGTCAGTCAGCAGCGGCGCCACCCTGTTCTGCAGGAAATTGTCCGTGAGCGCGATCGTGCTCTTCTTGTAATTGACGTTCTTCAGCTCGTAGGCGAGTCGCAGCTCGCGGGTGTTGCCGGCCTTGTCTGTGGCAACCAGCGCGGCTCTCGCTTCGGGAGGAGCGTCGTACGGATGGGCGAAGAGAGCCAGGAAGCGGTCCGGATGGCCCTTCACCTGGCCGGGAAAGCCCGGGAAGAAGTGGTTGCCGATCTTCACCCCGCTCGTCGCGGTGTCCGCACTCGCCTTGTAGACGATCGCGCCGACGCCGCCGAAATTGACGTAGCGATCATCGGCGATGAGTTCCAGCGTGGGCGGCGTGATGTCGATCGCGAGGTTCTTCTCCACCACGGTCTCGTTGCCCTTGAACAGCGACGCATCGCGCGCCGTGACGCGCAGCACGGCCGGCCCTTCCTTGACTCCGGGAACCTTGGCCAGGGCCAACGTCATCGCCTTCGCGCGCGCGGGTGTCGCGAACTGTTCGGCGGCAAGGCTGTGCACGGTCCCGCCCTGCGTCAGGGTCACCGTGACGTTTCTCAAGCCCGTTCCGCCATCGGTCACGTTGATCTCGAGCGGGGCAGTGCCGAGCACTTCGGCCTCGGGCAGGACGGTGATCCGCGGCGGCTCGGACTCGAAGCGGGGCCACAGGTAATAGGCCGCACCGCCGATGGTGGCGAGGACGATGAAGAGGAGGACAACTACGATCGGCAGCTTGCTGCGACGTCGATCGGACGGAAAGGCGTTCATTCGGGCTTCTATGAAGGTTGAAGGTGAGCGTTCCTGAGAGTTTCAGCGTGCGCTCGGTGCGCCACCTGCGGGCGGCGGGCCGCAGCATAACCGGCTGAGCCGGGAGTACTTTCCGTCGCGTCTGATCGGGCCGGGGCCGCGAGGCGCGCGCGAGGGCGTTCGAAGGCTCGTCCATCGCGCCGGCCAGGCCCCCGTCGAAAGCCGGGCGTACTTCGGGTCGGAACGCGCGCCTACTCGCTGCGGAAGAGCTCGAACCCGCCGACCTGCAGCTCCAGTGATTCGATGATGACCTCGTTCGCGCGCGCTGCCTGCGTTGCTACGGCGTCTTCACCCGCGTGCCGCGGCGTCGACGATCGCCACTGCCGACATGTTGACGATCCGCCGCACGGTCGACGCGGGCGTCAGGATGTGCACTGGCTGAGCGGCGCCGAGCAGGATGGCTCCGATCGTGATGCCGCCGCCCGCCGTGACGCGCAGCGCGTTATAGGTGATGTTGGCGGCATCGACGTTCGGCATGATCAGCAGGTTGGCTTCCTGCGTGAGCGGCGAATCGGGCATCGAGCCTTCCAGCACCGCGCGTGACAGAGCGGTGTCGGCCTGCATCTCCCCGTCGACCTCGAAGTCCGGATTGCGTGCGCGAACCAGCTCGAGCGCCGCGCGCATCTTCTGTGCCGAGGGCAGCTCGGAGCTCCCGAAGTTCGAGTGCGACAGCAGCGCCACGCTGGGCGCGATGCCGAAACGGCGCACGGCATCGGCAGCGAGCATCGTCATCTCGGCCACCTGCTCGGCGGTCGGGTCCGGGTTGACGTGCGTGTCGCAGATGAACAGCTGGCGTTGAGGCAGGATCAGCAGCTGCATGGCGGCGAAGCAGTGCACGCCGCCGCGCAGGCCGATGGTCGTGCGCACGTAACGCAGGTGGTCCGCGTAGGGGCCGACGGTTCCGCACAGCATCGCGTCGGCATCGCCCCTGCGCATCAGCATCGCGCCGATCAGGGTCGTCCGGGTCCGGATCTCCGCCTGCGCCAGCGAGCGTGTCATGCCGCTGCGCCTGCCGAGCTGGTAGTACTCCATCCAGATGTCGCGAAAGCGCGGATCGTCGAGCACGTTGACGCACTCGACGTTGGTGCCGAGCTTCAGCCGCAGGCCGTAGCGCTCGATACGCGTCGCGATGACGTCCGGGCGGCCGATGAGAATCGGTCGTGCGATGCCTTCGTCGACCACGATCTGCGCGGCGCGCAGCACGCGCTCCTCTTCGCCCTCGGCGTAGATCAGTCGCTTGACGGCCTTCTTGGCCGCCGCAAACACCGGCTCCATCGTGCTGCCCGACTGGTAAACGAAGCGTCGCAGCCGCGCACGGTAGGCGTCGAGGTCGTCGATCGGGCGCGTGGCCACACCGCTTTCCATCGCGGCCTGTGCCACGGCCGGGGCGATGCGGTCGATCAACCTGGGGTCGAAGGGCTTCGGGATCAGGTACTCGGAGCCGAAGCGCAGGCCTTCGGCGCCGTAGGCGCTGGCGACTTCGTCCGGGATCTCGGCGTGCGTGAGGTCGGCCAGCGCGCGCACGGTGGCGAGTTTCATCGCCTCGTTGATCGTCGTGGCGCCGACGTCGAGCGCGCCGCGGAAGATGAACGGGAAGCACAGCACGTTGTTGACCTGGTTCGGGTAGTCGGAGCGCCCGGTGCCGATGATCGCGTCGGGGCGCGCGGCCTTGGCCAGCTCCGGCATGATCTCCGGCGTCGGGTTGGCCATCGCCAGGATGATCGGCTGCGTGCCCATTGCCTTGACCATCTCGGCGGTCAGCACGCCGGGGCCGGACAGCCCCATGAAGATGTCGGCGCCGGGCATCGCATCGGCCAGGGTGCGCGCCGCGGTGTCGCGCGCGTAGCGCACCTTGCTTTCGTCGAGTCCGCTGCGGCCGGTGTGCACGACGCCCTTGCTGTCAGCGACGAGGATGTTCTCGCTCCTGACCCCGAGACTCACCAGCAGGTCGAGGCACGCGATCGCCGCTGCCCCCGCGCCGGAGCACACGAGCTTCGCCTGGGCGATGTCCTTGCCGACGAAGCGCAGGCCGTTCAGCACCGCGGCGGCGGCAACGATCGCCGTGCCGTGCTGGTCGTCGTGGAACACCGGGATCTTCAGCCGCTCGCGCAGCTTGCGCTCGATGTAGAAACACTCCGGCGCCTTGATGTCTTCGAGGTTGATGCCGCCGAAGGTCGGCTCGAGCGCGGCGATGATGTCGACCAGCTTGTCCGGATCGAGCTCGTCGAGTTCGATGTCGAAGACGTCGATGCCGGCGAACTTCTTGAACAGGCACCCCTTGCCTTCCATCACGGGCTTGCCGGCGAGCGGACCGATGTTGCCGAGCCCGAGCACGGCCGTGCCGTTCGTCACCACGGCAACGAGATTGCCGCGCGCCGTCAGCGTGTGCGCCTCGCGCGGGTCGCGCACGATCTCGTTGCAGGCTTCCGCTACGCCGGGCGAGTACGCGAGCGAGAGATCCCGCTGCGTCACCATCGCCTTGGTCGGCACGACCGAAATCTTGCCGTGGGTGGGCTGGCGGTGGTACTCGAGCGCGGCGTCGCGCAGGTTCTCGGTCATGACGGTCTCCTCTTGGCGCGCGCAGCCTTCGCAAGCGTGAACACCGTGCGCTCGTTTGTTATCTGACTTTGCAGCAAGGTTAAGGCGTTGCAGCCCGCGCGCCAATCGCGGCTGTACCGGATTGAGCCCTCAGCCGCCCCGACGGGGCAGCTTGCCGGTCCCACAATTGCGGCTGTGCTCCTTGACACCTGCCGCAGGGACGGCCAGATTGGCGCTCCCCATCGCGGGCTGATCCGTGCCACGCAGCGGTCGTGGCGCGGCACCACTCCCGTCGTCACACTCGTCGATGCGGCGCCCTGCATGCCGGCGCGCTGCTAAGGAGCTCTCATGACACCACAACGACTTCGGCTGGCGCTCGCCGTTGCCGCGGCCTGCGCGTTCACCCTGCAGCCCTCGTCCAGCGTGGGGGGCGACAAGAGCTTCGATCCACTGCTCGACGACGCTGCCAGTTGCGTGCCGGCCGCTGGCGGGCCGCCGGCCCTGTTCAGGAATCTGGTGCTCGCCGCAGCCGAGACGGCGCCCTTCCAGCCGGTGCCCGCGAAGCCGGCACTGGCCGATACGCCGGTGCTCTACGGCAACCTGGGAACCGTCACGCTCAAGGCCGGCACCGGCAACCCTAAGGCGCAGGCGTGGTTCGACCAGGGCGTGCGCCTGATGTTCGGGTTCAACCACGCCGAGGCGATCCGCGCCTTCCGTGAGGCCCAGAAACTCGATCCGCGGTGTGCGCTGTGCTTCTGGGGCGAAGCGCTGGCGTACGGCCCGAACATCAACGTGCCGATGATGCCGGAGGCGAACGCCCCGGCGCTCGCCGCGCTCGCGAAGGCGGTCGAACTTGCACCGTCCGCGCCGCCGCGCGACCGCGATCTCATCGCGGCGCTGGCGAAGCGCTATTCGGCGGACCCGAAGGCAGAACGCGCCGCGCTCGACGCGGCGTATGCCGAGGCGATGAAGCAGGTCGCCGCGCGCCATCCGGCGGAGAACACGGTCCAGGTGCTGTACGTCGAGTCGATGATGGACACGCAGCCGTGGGACTACTGGGAAGCGGGCGGCACGAAGCCCAAGGGCCACGGCGCGGAGATCGTCGCGGTGCTGGAAAGGGTACTGAAGCGCAGCCCGAACCATCCCGGCGCGATTCACTTGTACATCCACGCGGTCGAGGCTTCGACGACACCGGAGCGGGCGCTGCCGTACGCCAACCGGCTCGGCGCCCTGATGCCCGGGGCCGGGCACATCGTGCACATGCCGGCGCATATCTATTACCGCGTCGGCCAGTACCGCGAATCGCTCGAGACCAACAAGCGCGCGATGGCCGTTGACGAGCGTTACTTCGCGACGTCGCCCTCGGACCCGCTTTACAAGGCCGCCTATTACCCGCACAACATCCACTTCCTGATGGTCTCGGCGCAGATGGGCGGGGACGGCCAGGCCGCGATCGCGGCAGCGCAGAAGCTCGATGCCTCGATGGCGCCGGAGGTCGTGGTGCAGTTCGCGATCATGCAGCCGGTGAAGGCCGCGCCCTATACGACGCATGCGCAGTTCAGCGCGCCCGACACGATCCTCGCGCTGCCCGCGCCCGCGCCGGGCCTCGTGCTGGTGCAGACGATGTACCACTATGCGCGGGCGGTGGCGTTCGCGCAGAAGAAGGACTTCGCCTCGGCGCAGAAGGAGGTCGACGCGCTTGCGGGACTCGAGAAGGCTGCCGATTTCAAGCCGTTCGCCGAGTGGGGCATTCCGGCGAAGGAGATCGTCCAGACCGCGCGCCTGGTGGCCACGGGCCGGATGGCCGACGCGAAGGGCGACCTCGAGGGCGCGGCACGGGCTTATGAGGACGCCGTCTTCATCGAGGACACGCTGACCTATACCGAGCCGCCGTACTGGTACTACCCGGTGCGCCAGTCCCTGGGCGCCGTGCGGCTGCGGCAGGGCAAGCTCGATGAGGCCGAGAAGGCGTTCCGCGATTCGCTCGGGCGCGTGCGCAACAACGGCTGGGCGCTTGCCGGACTCGCCGAGACGTACAAGCGCAAGGGCGACGTGGCGGGCGAAAAGGCGGCACGGCGCGCCTACGCGAAGGCGTGGCTGGGCGGAACCCAGGGGCCCGCGATCGAGCAGCTCTGAAGGGCGTGCCGGCCGTCGCTCGCTGCGTTCATTGCGTTGCAGGCTCGAGCCCGGCACGATGAACTTCCATTACACAGCGCACGACGACGTGCCGCGTGACGACGCGGCCGTGGTCGACGGCGGCCTCGGCCGCGCCAACGAAACGGCAGCCCCGCTGCATGAAGTGCAGGCGCTCGCCTGCTTTGCGCGGCGCGACGGTGGCGAGGTCGTCGGAGGCGCCATCGGGCGTACCTGGGGGACGTGCTGCGAACTGCAGCAACTGTGGGTCGAGCCGGCGCTGCGGCGCCGGGGCATCGGCGCGCGCCTCGTGCGCGAGTTCGAGCAAAGGGCCGCGGCGCGCGGCTGCCACACGTTCTACCTGGAGACGTTCAGCTTCCAGGCGCCCTCGCTCTACCGCGCGCTGGGTTACGAGGTGAGGCTTGAACTGCGCGGCTTCGCGCCGGGCATCGTGAAATACACCATGGTGCGCGAGACGGGTTGATGTCTGCCCAGCCCGTGTAGCGATCGCGCAGGCGCCGGTGCAGGATCTTGCCGGTGGGCCGTGCGCGGCATCTCGTCCTCGCGAATGAACGACACCGAACGCGGCCGTTTGTAGCCGGCGATGCGGTCGCGGCACCAGTCGAGCACCTGGTTCTCGGTGAGCCTGGCATCGGGCGCAGACCAGAGTCCGGGCGCGCTGCATCGCAACGAGGCAGCCGGTAGGCTTCCGTCCGCATGAGTGCCCTACGCGTCATCGCCCACCTCGACATGGACGCGTTCTACGCATCGGTCGAGTTGCTGCGCTATCCGGAGCTGCGCGGCCGGCCGGTCGTCATCGGCGGCGGGCGTGCGCACCAGCCGCAGTGGGAGACCGATCCCGGCGGCGGCGAGCGCCGGCGCCGCTTCGCGACGCTGCGCGGCTATGCCGGGCGCGGCGTCATCACGACGGCGACGTACGAGGCGCGTGCGCTGGGCGTCAACTCCGCCATGGGGATGATGAAGGCGGCCGCCAAGGCGCCGGACGCGGTGCTGCTGCCGGTGGACTTCGACGAGTACCGCAAGTACTCGCGGCTCTTCAAGGCGGCCGTGCGCGCCTTGACGCCACAGGTGGAAGACCGCGGCATCGATGAGATCTTCATCGATCTCACTGAGGTCGTGGGCGCGCGCCTGCCCACCGACGAAGAGAGTGACCCCGACGATGCCGAGCGCAACGTCTGGTGGTGCGCGCGCGAAGTGGCGGCAGAACTGAAGCGGGCTGTGAAGGAAGCGACCGGCCTCAGCTGCTCGGTGGGTCTGGCGCCCAACAAGCTGATCGCGAAGATCGCCTCCGAACTGGACAAGCCCGACGGCCTGACCGTCGTCACGGACCGCGACGTGGCGACGCGCCTCGCGCCCCTGTCGGTGCGGCGGCTGAACGGTGTCGGCCCGAAGTCAGCGGCCAAGCTCGCGCGGCTGGGCATCGCGACGATTGGCGAACTCGCACAGGCCGATCGGGCGTGGCTGGTGCAGCAATTCGGCGCGAGCTACGGGCGCTGGCTGGCGGACGCGGCGCGCGGCATTGATGAGCGCCCCGTCGTGACCTACAGCGAACCCAAATCGATCAGCCGCGAGACGACGTTCGAACGCGACCTGCACGCGGTGCGCGACAAGGCGCAGCTCACGCGCATCTTCACGCGGCTGTGCGAGCAGGTCGCCGCCGACCTCGCGCGCAAGCGCTACGTGGGTCGCACGGTCGGCATCAAGCTGCGCTTCGAGGACTTCAGCACCGTGACGCGCGACCAGACGCTGGCCGCGCCGGTCGGCGAGGCTGCCGCAATCCGTCGCGCCGCCGGCGAATGCCTCAAGCGCGTCGACCTGGCACGACGCATCCGCCTGCTCGGCGTGCGGATCGGGACGCTCGAGGCGGTCGCCAGGGTCCCGGGGTCGTCAGGCCCGGCTCAGTAGCCGCCCTGGGCGCGAAGGGCGTGGTACGCATCGACGCGGAACACGAGGCCGGAACGGGACGACGGAGCGTGGCAGCCGCGGGCGGCCGGCGAGCGTGCTTCCAATTCGAGACCGCCGTCTAGTCCCGCGAGATCAGCGGGTGGCTGGAGCGCGCCCTGTCGTGCTAGCTTGAAAATCTTCGTTCACGAATCTGCCAAAGGCGGCCCCGCCATGTCGTCCTACGTCTCGCCCTGGATGTCACCGGACCTCGAGGTCTACCGCGACATGCTGCGCCGGTTCGTCGAAACCGAGATTGCCCCGCATCAGGAGCGTTTCGCCAAGCAGCAGCACGTCGACCGCGAACTGTGGACCAAGGCTGGTGCACTGGGCGTGCTGTGCGCCGACATCCCCGAGGACTACGGCGGCGCGGGCGGCGACTTCGCGCACATGGCGGCGCTGTTCGACGAACTGGCTGCCGCCGGTGACACGTCGTTCGGAGTGCACGTGCACATCATCGTCGCGCACTACTTGCTGAACCACGGCACCGAGGAACAGAAGCGCAGGTACCTGCCGCAGCTCGCCAGCGGCGCGATGATCGGCGCGATCGCGATGTCGGAGCCCGCGGCCGGTTCCGACCTGCAGGGCATCCGTACCCGCGCTGTCCGGGACGGCGACGGCTACGTCATCAACGGCTCGAAGATCTTCATCTCGAACGGCTATCTCGCGGACTTGATCGTGGTGGTGGCCAAGACCGATGCCGCGGCCGGCGCGCGCGGCATCTCGCTGCTGCTGGTCGAGACGCGCAACGTCGAGGGCTTTCGCGTCGGTCGCATCCTCGACAAGGTCGGCCAGAAGGGACAGGACACCTGCGAGCTCTTCTTCGACAACGTGCGCGTGCCGGCCGCTGCGGTGCTCGGCGGTGCTGAAGGCAAGGGCTTTGCGCAACTGATGTCGGAGTTGCCGTACGAGCGCACGCTGGTGGCCATCGGCGCCGTGGCGGCGATCGAGCGCGCGCTGCGGCTGACGCTGGAGTACGCGCGCGAGCGCAGCGCCTTTGGCCAGAAGCTGATCGAGCTGCAGAACGTCCGTTTCAAGCTGGCCGAGATCAAGACCTACGCCGTGGTGGCGCGCACCTTCGTCGACCGCTGCATCGTGCAGGTGACGGACGGCACGCTGGACACGGCGACCGCCTCGATGGCCAAGTGGTACCTGACGGACCTGCAGTGCAAGGTGGTCGACGAGTGCGTGCAGATCTTTGGTGGCTACGGCTACATGCTCGAATACCCGATCGCGCGCATGTACGTCGATGCCCGCGTGCAGCCGATCTACGGCGGCACCAACGAAATCATGAAAGAGATCATCGCGCGCTCGCTGTAGGAGTCACACCATGACCGAAGAGATCGTCGTCGCCGGGGTCGGCATGATCCCGTTCCGCAAACCGGGCGACCACCCGCCGTATTACGAGATGGGTGCCGAGGCGGCGCGGCGCGCGCTCGCGGATGCCGGGGTCGAGTACTCGTCGGTGCAGCAGGCCTTCGTCGGCTATGTCTACGGCGACTCGACCGCAGGGCAGCGCGCGCTCTACGAAGTGGGACTCACCGGCATTCCGATCGTCAACGTCAACAACAACTGCTCGACCGGTTCCACCGCGCTCTATCTCGCGCGGCAGGCGATTGCCGCCGGCGCGGACTGCGTGCTCGCACTGGGCTTCGAGCAGATGAAGCCAGGCGCGCTCGGCGCGGTGTTCACCGACCGTCCGACGCCGTTCGACCGCTTCGAGGAAGTGACCGGCGAACTGGTCGGAGAGCCGCAGATCCCGCTCGCGCTGCGCTACTTCGGCGGCGCTGGGCGCGAGCACATGCAGCGTTACGGCACGCCACTGGAGACCTTCGCGCAGATCCGGGCGAAGGCCAGCCGCCATGCCGAGAAGAACCCGCTCGCGCTGTTCCGCAAGCCGGTGACGGTCGAACAGGTCATGAACGATGTGCAGGTCTGGCCCGGTGTGATGACGCGCCTGATGGCGTGCCCGCCGACCTGTGGCGCGGCGGCAGCGCTGCTGGTGTCCGCAGACTATGCGCGCCGGCACGGCATCGACGCCACGGTCCGCATCCTGGCGCAGTCGATGACGACCGATACGGCGAGCACGTTCGGTCGTTCGATGATCAGCCTGGTCGGCGCCGACATGGCGAAGGCCGCCGCCGATGCCGTCTACGCGCAGGCCGGAGTCGGGCCCGAAGACATCGATGTCTGCGAACTGCATGACTGCTTCGCGCAGAACGAGCTGATCAGCTACGAGGCACTCGGCTTCTGCGCGCCCGGCGCCGCGGCGCAGTTCGTCGCCGAAGGCGAGAACACCTACGGCGGCACGGTCGTCACCAATCCATCGGGCGGGCTGCTGTCCAAGGGCCATCCGCTTGGCGCGACTGGGCTTGCGCAGTGCTTCGAGCTGACGCAGCAGTTGCGCGGCACGGCCGAGGCGCGCCAGGTCGAAGGCGCGCGGCTGGCGCTGCAGCACAACCTCGGCCTCGGTGGGGCCTGCGTCGTGACGCTCTACGGTCGCGGCTGAGCGCCGCGACCGGCCTGCGAGTTCCGTGGAGTGCGCCGTCCGGCGCAGCGGCGCCGCTATCGCTTCGGAAACAGCCGCTCGCCGTTGCCGTGCGCAATGCGATCAGCCATCGGTCGCGGCAGTTGGCCGAGCCACGCGCGGTAGCCCTCCATCAGTTCGCCGTAGACCTGCCAGCGCTGCGGAATCCAGGTGTCCGAGCCGATGATGAAGCGGTCCGGAAACGCTTCGAACATCTCGCGCCACTCCGGGGTCAGCCGGCCACCTTCGCCCGTGATGCCGTAGCGGTACGAGAGTTCGCAGACGAGCCGCGGATGCGCGCGCAGGTACGCGCCGACCTTTTCGGGCGGTGTGGAAAAGCCCGTGTGCGCCCAGATGATCTTGGCCCGCGGGTCGTGGCGGAACAGGAACTCGAGTGCGGCGTCGTCCACGTGCGCGTGGAGCCAGAGGTCGCGCTGGCGTGCGAAGTCCACCGTGCGGCGGACCACATCGGTCGCTGCCGCTTCGCCGCTCAGGTGGAACTCGCCGAGCCCGACGTAGTAGCCGCGCCTGAATTCTTCCTCGAGCAGGGTGAGCACGGTGGCGTCAGTGGACCACGTCTGCACGTCGCTGCGCACGCGGTAGGGGCGCAAGAAGGGCACCACGCGCACGCCCGGTGTGGCGCCGTCGACGAGCGCATGCGTCCCGTCGTTCGGGCGGCTGGTCGCGAGGATCGTCGTCACGCCGTTGGCGCGCATCAGCGCAAACGCCTCGGCGACCGGAAAGCGGAAGCCGTTTTCCCAGTTCAGGTGCAGGTGGCCGTCGAAGAGCCGGCCCTCGTACCGCGCCGCCGGCTGCGCGCGAACCTGCACGGCAAGCACGGACAAGCCTAATCCGACGGTGAACTCACGACGGCGCATACACGGCGCTCCACCTGCAAAGCGCGCATCGTGCCACGCCGGCGGGGGGGCATGGTGCGCATCGCCAGATTCAGGGCCTCGCTGCGATTTGAAGTGGGCTGCGTGGTCCCCGCAGGACATGGGCGGGCACAGCGCGACCGCACGTGACCCTTCACCGCGGCCGCAGATCCTCAGGAGCGCGGTCAGGGTCGGTCACACTTACGGGTCAAAGGAGCAGGTTCACACCGGGACTGCCCTTCGGCCGCGGACGAGGCGGGGTCCGTGATCCGGCGCAACGGGTGCCAGCCTCAGCGGACTTGGAGTCTGTACAGGTAGTCGACGAGCGCGAGAACGCGTGCCTGCACGAAAGCTTCGGGGTCGTAGCGGAAGTCGTCATGCCGTGGCGCGCCCTCGACGCTGTAGCGCGTGCCCCAGATCGGCATCTCGCTCGTGCCGTGCGCTCGTGGCGTGGCGCGGCCATCGATAGCCATCTTGACGCGGTCCACTGGAAAGACCCCGCCGTTACGCTTCGCGATTGTCGTCAAGTCAGGCATGTTGACCTTCAGCACCTCACCGAACGACCCCTCGCCCTTGCCGCTCAGCCCGTGGCACACGGCGCACTTCGCGTAGTACTCGGACTTGCCGATGTCGATGGCCGGCTGGGCCGCCACCGTGCCAGACGACAGCGCAGCGGCGATTCCGGACAGTACGGCCGCAGTCATTGCGCGTCTCATTTCGTCTCCCCTGTATTGAATCCGCGATCCTCGTGCCCGTACTCGCCGGACCGCGCTCGCGCATTCGAACGACGCGCTTCTGGCAATGATTGGCACGGCTCCCAAACACGCCAACGCAAGAACGATGAATGCGTCTTCAACCTAGGTGCCGGCACGCTGGTGCGGCTTGATCGCGGTCAACTCGGATCTGACCGAATTCTCGCTTCAGTCTTGCTGTTTCGCGCAGTATCGGGAGCGATGGACCGCGGGACAGACTCCTCCCGAACCGGTGACCGGTCCTCAGTGCCCGGACTCGCCAGAGTGGCAGTCAGGAAGGAGCTTCTTCTGGAAGCCGTCCGCGCGGCTTCGGTCTCATCGCAGGCACAGCACAGAGTCCAATGAGACGAGACGCGCCCAGGCCCGCGCCCTGCGAGATAGAGGAGCGCCGCAGCCCGGGTCAGATGCGTCGGCCTGCAGGAACTGGTTGATCCCGGCCGCGGCGGGCGCGCTGCTGAGCCGCCCCGTGCTGCGCTGGTAATGCGGCCGCGCTGCCAGCGGGCCGCACCGGCGCGCCAGGTTGCTATTTCAGCGTACTGAGATAGGCGACGACGTCTTCCACTTCCTGCGCGCTCAATGTCGGCTTGCCATCGCCCACGGACAGGATGGACGCACTCTTGTGGAAGCTCGGCATCGTCACTTTCGGGTTCACGCGCGCGAAGTCGACGACGGTCAGGCGCAGTTGTGCCGGGGTCAGCACCGCGCCGACACCGTCGAGCGCAGGGCCTTTTGTTCCGCCGTTGAGCTTGTCCTTCTTGATCGTGTGGCACTCGAGGCAGTTGGCAGCGCCCTTCGCGGCGATCAGCGTCTTGCCGCGCGCCGCCACGCCGGGCGCGCTGGTCAGAGGCTTCGGTATGCCGTCGCCTTCGACCTTGTAGGTCGCCTCCTGGGCGAACGCGGTCGTTGCCGCGAGCGCGATAGCGATGGGAAGCAGTCGTTTCATCGTCTGTCGGGGTTGCGCCCCGCTCCTTGTCAGCGCCATGTATTCGATTATTCGACGCTGGCGCCGATGCGCAAGCGCCGGCCGCGTGCCTCTGCTGTCCTAGGTCAACGCCCGGCCGTGTGCAGAGCCGTCTCGGAGCGCGCTGGGCCGCACGGGCAGTGCTCAGCGCTCTTCCGGCGGCTTGGTCGTGCGGAAGGCATGCCAGAGCAGGAGGTCGTAGGTGATCTTGATCGTCGCGCCGGCCGCCAGAGGCAGCCACAGCGCACCGGCGTGCATGGCGGCACCGGCAAACGCCGGCGCGATCATGCGGCCCGCGGCCCGTGCCAGCTGGGTCAGGCCCGACGCCCAGGCTCTCTCGTGCGGCGGCACGATTGCCATCAGGTACGACTGCCGCGTCGGCACGTCCATCTCCGACAACCCCTCGCGCAGGATGAAGAGCGCTGCCGCGACGCCGAAGTTCGGTGCGATCGGCAGCGTCAGCAGCAGTAGGCTCGACGGGATGTGCGTGAACACCATCGTGTTGACCAGCCCGATGCGTTGCGCCAACCAGGCGGCGGCGAAATGCGACAGCACGGTCATCAGTCGTGCTGCGGCGAAAAGCAAGGCCAGTGCCCCTGCTCCGATGCCGAAGCGCGCGTACAGGTAGTAGGCGATCAGCGCCGAGCCGATGAAGCCACCGCCCAGCGAGTCCATCGCCGACAAGCCGGCGAAGCGCCAGACGTTGCGGCGCGCGCTCGGCGGCAGTCCGGAGGCTCCGGGTCCGGGGGCGCCGGCTCGCGCAGGCTCGGTCGCCCTCGACAGCCGCGCATAGAGCAACGCGACACCGACCAGCAGCGCCGCGTAGACGAAGATCGTCGTGTCGTAGGCGCGCACCTCGGTCAATTCGAACTGATTACGCAGCACGGCTGGCAGCGCCGCGAGCAGCGCGCCCGCGGCGCCCCCCGCGTCGGCGAGGGCGTTGTACCAGGCGTAGACGCGTGTGCGCTCGGTGTCGCCCGTGGTCGCCGGCAGGATCGAGACCTCGAGCGCCTGGGCCGCGCCGCGATCGGAACCCTGCGTGCTCAGCATCCCGACGAAGGCGGCGAGTGCGATCGCCCAGAGCGAGTCGAACCAGGCGAGCGCGGCGCCGCCGGCCGCGGCGAGCAGCGCGAGCAACACGAGGCTGCGGCGGCGGCCGACGCGATCAGCGAGGAAGGTGCCGTAGACGGTGCCGGCGAACACGCCGGCCATGCCGGCGCTGAGAACGATGCCGATGTCGTCGGCCGGAAAGCCGCGCTTGGCGAGGTAAACCGCCGCCAGCACGCTGATGGCCCCGGCGGCGAGGCCGCGCAGCAGCGCGGCGGCGTAGATCAGACGCCGATCGCGGAGATTGACGAGTGCATCGCGGCCACGGGCCATGGCGTCGACGCAGGTCCTGCGGCTCGACGCGCCCGGCAGAGCGCGTCACCGCGGTGGATGAACTACGGCTTGGCGATCAGCACGCTGTCGGGCACGCGTGTCCAGCTCTTGTCCGGATTGAATCGTGTCATCGCACGCGCGGCGGCATCGGTATCTTTGCCCAGGTTCTTCTGATAGACGTTGCCGTCGTGGCTGATGATGAAGGTCATCACGCCGGTCTCGTTAAAGGTCGCCGGCCAGGCGACGCCGGCAAAGCCGAGCGTCATGCGCCCGTTCAAGACGAAGTCGCGCGCGCCGCCGCGTGCGTCCGGCCCCTGCGCCTTGAGGATGCGGAAGCGATAGCCGTGGAAGACGCCATCCTTCGTGTCGTTGCCGTAGAGCGGTCCCAACGGGCTGGCGGGATCGTTCGGCCAGGACAGTCCGTCGCGCTTGCCGGGGGTGCTGACAAAGCGCTGCGCGTACTCGACGAAGCCATCGCCGTTGCGGTCGGCCTGCGCGTACTCCTTCTGTGCGTCGAAGAAGGCGAGCAGCGCCTGCATGGCGTCCAGTTCGTTGCGGCCGATGCGGCGGATGCGCATTTCTTCCTTGCCGGCCTGAATGTCGAAATTCCAGCCGTCGGCCTTCTTCACCAGCGGAATCGGCAGCGTCCAGCCGTCGGGACCAACAGCCAGGTGCGCGTGCTCGGGCCCGTCGGCGACGATCTTGCGGCCCTTCGACGAGGCATAGAGGAAGTTCGTGATGTCGTCCTCGTCGATGTCATACGGGACGAAGCGCTTGTAGTTTTCACCCAGCAGGGCGCGCAGTGCATCCCGATCGTGGGTGGCGACCGCGTCGATGAACGCGTTGGCTGCGGCGTCCGGAGTGGGAAAGGCCTTCTGCGCCAGGGCCACGGTCGGCAGCAGCGCGGCGATGGCGAGTGCGCCAGAGGCGATGGTCGATCGCAGCGGAGACAACAGCAGGGTGCGGAAGCGCATCACGGAACTCCTGGAAATCGGGACAAGGCAAGGCTGGGCGGTGCGGATCGGATTCATCGTCGTCGCTCCCTAACGCCGTCCGCCGCCACCGCGCCCACCGCCGCCGCCGCCGCGCGGCGCCCCGCCGCCCGAAGGGCGTGCCGCGGGAGCCGAGCGCGTGGACGGCTGGGAACGCGCCGCCGGCTGCTGCCGGGCGGCCCCGGCACTTGCATTGCCACGGTCGATCGACTGGCGCGTCTGCGCGGAGTTGCCGGCACCGGCGAAGGCGCTGTCGCGATTGCCGGCGGCCGCGCTGGAACGATCGAATCCCTGCGTGCCGTTGCCGCGATTCATGTCGCGCGTGCTGGCGCTCGGACCTCCTGCGCCGCCGCGATCTCCGGCGCGATCGCCTGCCCGGTCACCCGGACGGTCGCCGGCACGGTCGCCTGCGCGATCTCCGGCACGATCTCCGGCGCGGTCACCCGCACCCGCGCCTGTACGGTCGCCTGTACCGCCGCGGCCAGTATCCACGCCCCGGTCGCGCATCGCCTGCTCGGCACGCTGACGGTCCGCATCGCGCGAGTCGGATTTGCCGCGGTAATCCTGGCGGCCATCGGCGCCGGCCTTGCGGTTGTCGAACTTCTCGCGGCTGGCGTTATCGCGATACGGCGCACCCTTGCGGTTCTCGGCGTTGTGGTTCCACTTGGTGTTGCCGCTGACGTTGTTGATCTTGTTGTTGACGTTGACGTTGTTGTACTTGTTGACGTTGATGTTGACGTCGTTGTTGCCCCAGCCGATGCCGCCCCAGAGTGAATTGCTGACGCCGATGGCGACACCCCAGGCCACGCCGGTCGCCACCGCCGCGCCAAAGCCGTAGTACGGCGCGTAAAAAGGGGTCGGATACCAGTAGAACGGCGGCGGATAGCTCGGATACCACCATGGGCCGTAGACGACGGTCGGGTTGTAGGCCGGCACGTACACCGTCTGCGGCTGCGCCGGCTCGATGATGATCTTCTGCTGCTCGACCACCACCTTCTGCTGCTCATTGGTCTTGAGGTTGCCCGTGTCCTGCGCGCGCTTGCGCAGGCCCTGGACCGTGTTCATCACGTCGTCGGGCTGGGCGAGGAAGGCGTC
>Ga0105103_10000116_pt1 | contig 41025 bp, 61 predicted proteins | sample PPLLaktember2015_2_FD_79107 | JGI IMG/M metagenome (GOLD analysis project Ga0105103, IMG submission 79107) | Freshwater sediment microbial communities from Prairie Pothole Lake near Jamestown, North Dakota, USA - PPLs Lake P7 Core (6) Depth... | ecosystem: Environmental > Aquatic > Freshwater >...
AAACAATTCATCGAAAAAAACTTTATTTGGAGGAACATCCCATTTTACAGTATTGGCCCCTTTACGCTCTTTCATAAATCCTGAAACATTTTTATTATATATACCATAGGGAGGATCAATTAAGGCTAATTGAAAATGCTTGTCCGGGTATCTTTTCATCAAGTCCATGCAGTCACAATTTTCAAATATCATATCCGGTCCTCGAAAGAGTTTTCTTCGTTTATTGATAACCGTATCCCAGTAAAATATATTCGACTTTTTATTTCCTTTTTATTATATCCCTTTTTCGTGAGATCGTTAGAAAATCCTTTCTGCGAAGGTTGATCATATTTCGGTAATTTTGACCATTTCAAATAAGCATTAAACAATACGCTTGACGACACACAGAAATCATTTCCTAAATCACAACAATCATCAATAAAGTTTTTTACATCGTCTGATTCATCCCGATATTCCTCCGTTTTCACCTTTACTGATTCGGGCGTCTTCAATCCATCTTTTTTATATTTACAATATCCGTTGATAAACCAATTCATGATTCCAGATTTACCACAATCAAGAATAATATTTTCAAGGCCGAAAATTCTTTTGTCATCTTGTACCTCAAAATTAAACGGCAACATTCTCACGCGCCGCCATATTGCGTTATCTGTTTCGTTTATTTTCGGTTTCGGATTCGTAATCAAAAACGGTTTCAATTTTAATTCTATCTTTTCTGGTACTTCATATTTTTGCGCGACCATGAGAGGTTCACCGCCTGTCAATAATTTTATCAGAGGTACATCAAGCCGACCGCCTTTTTTCGGTTCAAAGCAAAAAAGCGCCCGTTTATTTTTAAACAGAGCGAGATACGTATCCTTATTGCCGTAACTCTGCATGAGTTTGTCCGCGTCCGTTACCATCGCGTATTCATCCACAAGTTTTGTAAAAATAGAAATCAATACACTTTTTCCGTTACCTCCGCCGCCATGTAAAATATAAAACTCTTGCCGATCAACTTTTCCCGTCAAGCATAATCCGAAAAGTTTTTGGACATACTCGATCAATTCAAAATCACCTTGAAATATTTCTTCAAGGAAATCAATGAATCTTTTCGGTACTTTTTCAGATGGATCATATTTACATGCGCACATTTTAGTATGATACTCAGCCCGGTCATGCTCATAAAAGCATTCATCATCAAGATTGTATGTCCCGTTTGTAAAATTAAGTAGTGTATCTTTACAATCAAAATCTTTCGCAAAAATTGAGAGTATTGGCCGCGCATCTTTTATGATTGTCGTTCGTTTGTTGTAATTCAAAAGTTTTTTTAGCTTTTCAATATATATCTTGCGCTCTTGTCTTTTCATTTCTTTTAATTTCATCTTACCGACTTCAATTCTTTTTTTCATCGCTTGTTTACATGCTTCGTGTATTCTCAATCCGTAATCCTTGACCCATATTCCTTTGTCGAATGTATACCAGATTCCATGCTCCTCACACCATCGGAAATCATCGCGTATTGCATCCGCTAAAAATAAGGCGAGATCAATATCATCAAGGTTATATTTATTCTCAATTCTTAGTTTTTCCTGTTCAATTTTATCTCTTCTTGATTGCCATATCTTAATTGCTTTTACTATTTTCGGCCTTTCCTCTCTCCAATTTTTCGGATGATGAAAAGCATTATTGCATTCTTCAATAAATGATAGTGTTTCGATAGCCTCTTTTTTAAGACTTATGATCAAATGCCCTGTTGCTCCAAATAAATGCGCGTTGCGCTCTCCCTCACTACACGTCAAAAAATGTTTTTTTGTTTCATCAAGCGTCAATCCGTACCAGTGTTCTAGCGTTTTTGCATCACTCTCTTCATCTTGTGTTTCCGGCATTTTTGATAGTTCCTCGAACGCAGTCAACCATTCAAGGACCGATTTCCCTTTGTGATAATCATAAACCGCATCGGACCCGGACGCAAAAAACATTCGCACGGGATCAGAGCACGACTTATCACCTTTACACCACATAATTATTTTGTTGAGGTAATCCAGATATACAGATTCATCCGTTATTGTTTCACCGAGAGGAAAACCGACGCGAAAATGATCGCCTGATTTTACACCGTGACTCCGTGTTGTGATTAAAAAATAATGATAAGGTTCCGCTATTTTTTTGAAATCCTCTATTGATATTTTTCCATCGCAATCTATAACAATCACGTTCGTTTCACAAAACTTTGCACTTTGATCGTTTATTACCGCCCTTGAACATCGATTCCCGGCGCCATCTACGCAAAGTGCTGGCATGTAGTCGGACGCCTGTATTTTTTTGAATAATTTTGATATGCCTTCGTCCGTATTCGGCACATCATATTTATGGGGATATACCGTTTCCTTAATTTCAAATTGTTTGCCTAAAAAATACAGCGTGCAAATCGTGTCATTCAATACCATGTTTTCGCCTTCCTTTGTAAGATGTTTTTAAATTATCCTTAGCCAGGATAATTCGTAATTGGCACACAGATTTATGATATTCAAAAAAAGATTGTTTTAATTCATTATCAAAGAACCTGACGCCAGTTTCCGATTCGTCAAAAACAATAGAGTATAAATCTATATCCTCTTTTTCGATGAAATCATCAACAATTTTCGAGAATGTTAATGGGGGGATATGATCAACGTGTTCATTATCTTTTTTATTATTTTTCTCTGCAAAGTCTATTATATAGTCTTTTACGGAGTCACGACACGCTATGTCGAATTTATTTTGCGCTGATTTCCCCCCATTTATGCACGCATAAAAGCTGAAATCTATATACGTCCCGTCAATACGCATAATAAAAAAGCATTTCTTTCCATATCCATCGGGCGCAACATAAATATAATTTATTCCATTTCCCTTTTTCAATAAAAAATTAGGATGATTTCTAAGAAGTGAAAGTAAAAAAACCTCATCTTGACTATCAACTTTTTCTGAAATATTATACTTTTTTAGCATTTCACTAAAAAAAGATATCGCTTGTTTTTTGCTGTTAAATATTCTTTCACCTATTTTTATTGGCATTTTCCCGCCTTTCTCTGCTTAACGAGGATATTTATAACATTTTTTTTATTTTTTGTCAAGAAAGTTTTCAAAATACCCTCAGAAAAAGAGGATAAGGAGGATAGAGACATCTTTTTAATAGGTACGCATTTTCAAAAAGTTGAAAATCGTGTAAAAGATAAAAATGCCCCTCTATCCTCCTTATCCTCTTTCTTTCTAATGTATGTATAAAAATGAGGAGTAAAATAAATAACATCTATTTTTCTATACACATTAAAAAAATATGTATAAAATTTGACACAAACGATATAGTATGATATAATGCACTTCGTATGAATAAAGATACTGTTGCAAAACAACGGAAAAGCAATCATGGCCCGGGGATAGGCGTATCAGGCAACCCGAAAGGCCGACCAAAAAAAGAAAACTCGCTTTCTGAACTCGCTCGCGAATTCTTGTCCGCGAAGGTCAAGAACAAAGAGCGTATATTGATTTACCTCGAACGAATGGACGAGATTATTTTACATGGCGAAAAAGACAGCGATTCAATTTCCGCGTTCAATACCGTTTGTGATCGTGCCTACGGCAAACCGGTTCAAGCAATCACCGGCGAAGGCGGCGGGCCGATCGAAATAATTTATCACTCTGCATTTAACGGCTGTCAGGCGGAGGGGAAAGAGTAATTGTCGAAACATGAGTACATGTTCCAGCCGACAAAAAAGCAGCTCGAATTACTCAACCTCATCAACTCCGATGCAACCAACATACTTGCGTTCGGCGGTGCGCGATCCGGTAAAACCGCCCTGCTTGTCGAATCAATAATTTACCGAGCGCGTCGATATCCCGGATCGCGTCATCTTGTCGCTCGTCTGCATTACAATCACGCGCGTACATCACTTTTCCTCGAATCGTTTTTGAAGGCACTTTCTTTTTATCCGACCGATTACACAATCAATAAAAGTGATTGTGTGATCACATTTAAAAACGGTTCTGAAATATGGGTCGGCGGATTTGATGACAGCGACCGCACAGAAAAGATTCTCGGTCACGAATATGTGACCGTTTATTTTAATGAGATATCACAAATCTCATATGATACCATGCTCATCGGAAAAACTCGTCTCGCACAAAATATTCCCGGCTGTAAACCTAAGGCGTTTTTCGATTGCAATCCGCCGTCACCTTTACACTGGGCGTATAAAATGTTTGTGCTGAAACGCGAACCGAAAACAGGCGATCCACTTTCACGTCCCGAATTATACGCGTCAATCAAAATGAATCCGACGGATAACGTTCAGAATCTACCAGCCGGGTTTATTGAAGAAAATCTCGCGACGCTCCCCGAACATCAAAGGGCGCGTTTTCTCTACGGCGAATGGGTAAAGGCGGAAGGTGTCATCTACGATAAGTTCGACGAATCGATGATCATTACGCGCGATAAAGTACCGCCTATCGAGTATTACACGGTCGGCGTTGATTTCGGAATCAATTCTGACGGCGTTTTGATCGGATGGTCCGGCGATAATGTTTACGTGCTCGACGAGGTCGGGCTTTTTAACGGTACAGCGTCTAACTTAAATCAGGCGATGAACGATAAATGGAAAGAGTTTCCGCATATCTCATATTGTGATCCGGCGGGCGGCGAACGTTTGCAAGAGATTGACTACAGCGAAGAAGCAAACAACAGCGTTGAACCGGGAATCAATTTCATCAATCAGAAGATCGAGCGGAAACAATTTTTTGTCATTGATACATGCCGTGGTGTTTTAGACGAGATTGTCACATACAGGCGAGATGAAAAAGAGCGAGTTGTCAAAGAAAATGATCACTACATGGACGCGATGAGATATGGCATCTTCTCGTTTGGATGTAATGGTCAACCGGGGGTCGCATGGGTCGGCTAACATCTGTTATTGATAAATATTACGCTTTCCGCTCGGAAGTTGCGAAGATCAAAGAGAAATATGCTACGAAGGCAAACCGTACATTCCGTTTGACGGATAAACTCGCAGATATCATATCGGGCGAAGATCGCGGGAAGATGCGAAATCCATACGCACAAGTCGCGACACTTTATGCGTGCATATCGAACAAGGCGCGGAACATTTCGCAAATTCCCATTATGATCACGAAAGAAGGAAGCGATAAGCCAATCAAGGATAATGATCCGCTTATGATTTTGTGGAACAACCCAAATCCATACGCGACATCAAGACAATTGATTGAAGCATCGGTCATCTTCAAACAGTTGGACGGTGAATGGTTTGTGTACCCGGATTATGCAAAGACGATCAACGGCGGATGGCCGGTTTATTTGTGGCACTTGTCGCCGAAAGATGTAAAGACGGAAAGGAATGACGGCGGCGTATGGACCGGCTGGAAAGTCGATCGTCTGAAACTTGTCCTTGAACGTGATGAATTGATCCACGACAAATATTTTAATCCTGATGATTTTATCCGTGGCCTTGCGCCCATGAAGTCACTTGAAAAGACAGCAAACATATACTATTACGCGCAGAGATTTACGGAAACATTTTTTGAGAATGACGCGGTTCCAGGCCTCATACTTGAAACCGAAAAACCGTTGTTAAATGATCAAGTAACGAAGCTAAACGATGATCTTTCGAAAAGAAAGGGCGTCGAAAAAGCACATCAATTTCTTTTGCTTCACTCCGGCCTTACCGCGAAAACAATCACACCGTCATCGAAAGACATACAACTTTTAGAAATGTTGAAGTTGACGACAGACGACATATGCGCGGTGTTAGGTGTTCCAAAATCGGAATTGAGTTTACGCGAAGGACTCAATTATGCAACCGCGTTAAGCGAAGACCTTGGATATTGGAAAAAAACCCTACTTCCCGAACACGCGGCAATATGCGAGACGTGGAACAAACAATTTTTTAATATTTATGGATACGAAATAAAGGGCGACTATAAAAAGTTAGACGTGCTCAACCGCGAGATACTTGAAAAAGTAACGGCGGTTGCTGATCTTTGGTCAACGAAAATGTTTACGATGAACGAATTGAACGAACGGTTTGAACTCGGATTCGAGGAACGGCCTGAGCGTGACGAATTTCCGAGTGAGCCGGAACCCGAACCGCCCGCGCTTGTGGCCGAACCACCGGATAACACAACCCCTCCGGCGCCATCGGACAATAAACCAACAACAAGCGCGGACGAACCGGGTAAAAAGATCGTTGATCTGAAATCAATACGCGCGAAAAAATGGCGTGATCTCGTCTCGAAATTATCGCCTGTCACACATAAGGCGATCTCTGATATCCGGGCGTATATCAACGGCGTAAAAAACAAAACGAGGAAAAGTTTGAAGTCATTCGCCGAAACAAAAATGACGCCGCCTGACATCGACAGCATTATCAACAATTTGAGCGATGCAAAATTGAAAAAGGTCATGCAAAAATGGCTCGAACAGGCGAGCGCGGAGGGTGTTGAATCGATCGGCACTCAATTTGCCTTAGCTGATGATGCGGCTGAGGCGGCGCTGTTGATGCGGCTCGGAAAGATAAAACGGATCAACGACACACTCCGTGAAGAATTGCGGACGGTGTTACAGGATAGCATGATTGCAGCCTCAGAAGGTCGGACATTATCAGAAGCTGAGACAGCAAAACTATTGGAAGAGAGCGTCGAACAAGTGTTCGCATCCGCTTTGCATCGTGCAAAGACAATCGCTCGAACGGAAATACACGGCGCATACTCTGACGCTCGGTATACGGCGATGGATATGTCACATCCGTATGGTAAACAGTGGCTATCAACAAAAGACGATTTCACACGGGACGCACATCAAGAAATTGATGGTGAGGTGAGGTTGTGGAACGATCATTTTTCGAATGGCCTTGATCGCCCGTATGATCCAGATGGTCCGGCTGAGGAAGTGATAAATTGTCGGTGTGTGATGGTCCCGATATATGATACGGATGAATTCAGAGAACTTGGAGGCTGAGAAATGGACATGAAAAGAATTGTCGGAGAGATAAAATCCGAGAATAATAAATATGCCGCATGGGCTACGACGTTGACAATCGATCGGTCGAACGAAGTTGTCGTACCTGAGGGAATTACGAATCAAAAAGAATACCTCACGAAAAACCCGATCATGTATTACGACCATGCATGGGCGTCCGGGTTTTCAGGACCGAGTGAATCGTCGTTGCCGATCGGCAAGGTCACGGGGATGGAAATTGTAAAAGGCAAAGGGATAAAAATTGATTTTGAGTTTTCATCTTTGCCTTTTGCGCAGAAAATCAAAACTCTTGTGGATGAAAAGATTCTACGCTCGATTTCAATCGGATTCATTCCGCAGAAAAAGGAACACGATCCGACGATTATACAGAGTGAATTGACACAAGCCGGATTGATGTTGACTAATACCGCGCCGGATTGTGTTGTCACAAAATGGGAAATGCTTGAAAACTCTGTTGTAGGAATACCGTGTAACAGAGATGCGGTGATCCTTAACAGCTACAAACCGGAAATCAAGAAGATCATTGATGATATTGAACACGATATCGAAGATATCAAGAGCACGACGGGAACCGTAAAGGTGGAATCGTGCGGAGATCATCACGAATATCGATTCAATACATCGAAAAAATACGGAGGAAAATGAATTGAACTATATTGAAATGAGACAGAAAAGAATCGCGGAGATTGAAGACAATCTCAAAATGCTTGACGAAATGATCAAGAAATCCGCGAACGCAGAGGACGCGAAACCGTATTCGACGAAATACGACGCGCTCCTCATGGAAAAAGGCCGTGTTTCGCTTGAAATTGAGATCGAGGAAAAGCGGATCGCGGACGAGACGAACGCGCAGCGCAAAGCGGAGACGCCCGCGGTAAAAGCGTTCGGCACGGAACCGAAAATCGTTGTTGGTACGCCGTCCGATTACAAGGGTTTTAACCTCAAACGGGAAATGGAACATCTGAAAGATCGGATGACCAGAAAAACCGGATGGATGAGCGACGAATCAAAAGATCGGCTGAAATCCGAAGCAAACGTTGAACTCATTACGAAGATCGGCGCGGACCTGCTCATTAAAGCCGGATACGATCCACGGACCGGAGAATTTTCTGGAAAATCCCGCCGGGAAGTTGACGCAGAAATGAAAGCCGTTGTCGCCGAGGGTACTTCTGTTGCAACAGGCTCCGGCCTCGTTCCAACGGAAGAGGAAAACGAGTTGTATTACTACATGCGTGATACATCGAAGGCTTTGCAGTTTGCAACGGTCGTACCGATGAACTCGGACACAAAAACCTTGAATGGTGAACTCGCGAAAGTCGATGTCACGTTCGGCGCGGAAACCGAGGCAATCGCAGAGACGGAGCCGACATTTGAACAGACAACGTTGACCGCGCGCAAGGCGACTGGTTATTCGCTTGTGACGAATGAGTTTATCGAGGATACGTTCCTCACCGGTGGAATTATCGGCGTACTTCTCCCGCAGTTCCTCGAGGCGATGGGTCAGAAAATTGACTCTGTTGTGTTCGTCGGCACGGGTGCGGATTCCGCGCTTTTCTCGGGTATCATGCTTGGGCGCACGGGAATCTATTCGGAGGTATTTTCTACAGGTTCATCGAACTTTTCCGAATTGCTTTATGCTGACGTTACCGGAATCCTTTCGCAGGTGCCTGAACTTTACATCGGCGGGAATGGCCGGTGGTACATGAATCAGGTTGTGTTGTACAACTATTTCGCGAATGTGAAAGACACAACCGGTAACCCACTTTTCTTGGAGACGAGAGGCGGCGGAGGTGTTCCGCGTCGGATTCTTGGCTATCCCGTTGAACTCGTGACGAAATGTTGGAGCACGACAGCGGCAAGCCGCGCGATGTGTATCTTTGGTGATTTGTCGGGCGTCTATCTCGGACGACGGATCGCGTCAACATCACTTGTTGTTGATCCGTACACAGCAATCAACAATGATGAGACAAAGTTCTATTTCAGACAGCGGTGGGCGTTCGCGGTCCCGCTCCCGTCGAAACTTGGACGTATTGTAACGGCCGCATAACATATGTGATGCGGGTTAAAGGGGAGGGATATCCCTCCCCTATTTTGAAAGGTGGCGGAATGACAATTAACTGGGCTGTGCTGACACACTACATCGGAATTGGTTACGGATACTCGACGCATCAAAAACGTTTGAGCGAAGCACTCTTGCGCGCGGGCGTGAAGTTTGACAAGGATGCGGATGTCGCGGTCCATCTTACGACACCCGATTGTTTTACGCCCGTTCCCGGAAAGTACAACATCCTCTATACGATGTATGAGTGTCAAACGCTCCCCGAAAAATGGCAGAAGGAAATTCAACAGGCTGACTTGATTGTTGTTCCGTGTAAACAGAATAAATATTTATTTGAACGATACACGAAAATACCGGTTGAGATATGCACGGAGGGTGTTGAGACGGACAAATATCTTTACCACGAAAGACATTTTCCAGAACCGTGGAACAGGGCGAATCCGTTTGTTTTTATGTGGTTCGGCGCGACGAATCCGAGAAAAGGATATGAGCATGTGATCGCGGCATGGGAAAAATTTAACCTTTACCTTTTCAAAAATTACGGGAACTGCGAGCGCGAAAAGTTTATGCTGATTATGAAAACCACTCAGGAATCAGACCGCGAAGCAACGGTCAAGGTTGATTTCAGATATGAAAATGGACAGATAGCTTTGAAGGACACGTTGAAAGAGACGTTGAAAGCGGAGCGCGTAATGAAGGTCGCTGGTAATGTGCTCGTTGATACCCGTCGGCTACCTGTTATATGCGAGAACGAGAATCAGAAAAGCCCTGAATCGCTCGTCGGATATTACAACGCGGCGCACTGTTTTCTGTTCCCCACACGCGGGGAAGGATTCGGGCTTACACTCGCAGAGGCGATGTCAACCGGGTGTCCGGTGATCTATACGCCGTGGTCCGGGCCTGTTGATTTTTGCGACGAGACGACAGGATACCCGCTCAACTTTAAGTTTTCGCCGGTCCGCACAATCGGATTCGACGAAGAAAAAAAGCCGTTCATCTCGAACGAATCGACGGCGGCTGATCCGTCCGTTGAACATCTTGTCAGGCGGATGATTCAAGTCTATAAGGATTACGACAAAGCGTTGCAAAAAGGAAAGCGTGCGGCGCAGAGAATCCGCGATGGTTTTACATGGGATATCTCGGCGCGGCATATGATCAAAATAATTCAAAAATATACGGGTGAAAGATTGGAGGCGGTCGCTTGAAAACTTTCGGAAAACTTTTGAAAACTTTTGAAAATAGAAAGGATTCAAAATGATAAACATTTTATTTTTCCCGACGATGCGGTGTAACCTTAAATGTGAATATTGTCATTTCAAGGTTGAGAATGTCGAGGGTGGCTACACATGGGAAGGGTACGGGAAAGAGCATCGGATCGAAAATGAAGTTTCACCTCACGATGTATTAGATTTTCTATTGAAGAATAAACCTTTTCATTTAGAGTTTTCAGGTGGCGAGCCGACACTCTGGAAAGGTTTCAAAGAACTCGTCAACAGTATCCCTGAGGGTAACACATGGGCAGTAACATCAAACACACTCGGGAATGTTGATGAAATAGATTTCGCAAATTGTAAAGCGTGGACCGCGTCATATCACGGCGTCAACTTAGAGAAGTTCGAGAAAAATATTTTTTCGATCCGTGATAGGTTCCCGTATATATTCGTCAATATCGTTGCTCAAAAAAGCAACGTTGATGAGGCAGTGCGAAGAGCGTTTCATTTTATGGCGCGCGGCGTGCGCCCGAACATTCTCCGGGAATTGAACCCCGGCGTCGATTGGCGTGAAAGCAAAGAATGGGATTTTCTCGCTGACTTGAAAACGGTCGGCATGAATATTGTTGAAGACGACATCCCGCCTTCGTTTGACTTCGCGGCCGGATACACATGCCATGGAGGCGAATCGTATTTCGCAGTTATGCCTGACGGATCGTTGTATCGTTGTTATTCGGACGCGATGCGTGGGGAATCGATCGGAAAGATAAATGAATATGAAAAAAATGATGAAATGTATCGGTGTTTCAAGCCGTGCCTTGGTTGCGCGATGGACCACAAAGCACGAGTTACAAAAATAGGCGGCGCAAAATGACAGCGGCTCCACTGCTCGGGCTGATAGGATTGATCGTACTCGTCATTGCTCTGATTATATGGAGGAAAAAATAATGGGTGAAATGCTTGTCAAGAAAGCCGACTCTCACTGGACGGATTTTCTCACGCCGGAACAGCTTGCAGAGGACAATATAAAGCTCATAGCATATCTCGAAAAATCTCCAGGCGGGTTTATCGTTGAGGTACAGCCGGACGGTTTTTTTGCGACGCCTGAAAACTTGACCGGGCGCGGATGGCGCGGCGATAAATTCAATCTCGTAAAAGTTACGAATGGAACAGTCGCGCAGATATACGCGACGGTCAAGAACAAAGAGAAGATTATAATTTTCAACGGGCAGGAAATCCCGGCTTTATCTGAAGTACTCGATCTGACGAAACTCGATCCGCCCGTACCGTGGGAAACTGGATTGTATCCCGTGCGATATATCTACACATCGACACTAAACAAACTGAAATACAAAACAGTCGATTACTCCAAAGTAGCCGACTTGATTGAACAAACTGATATTGACCCTAAGATTGCAAAGGCGGCAAGGCTGAAATAATGGCAACAGCGCGGACACGATATGCAAATACTGATGTCTCAGGCGGCGCGGCGGATGGTACGAGTCTCGCGAATGCTTACTCCTCTTTGTCCGCGCTCGAAGCTGCCGAGGATGATCTGGGGAATCTCGTGTCACGCGATGAGTGGCTCGATGTTCGCGCATATGCGAGCGCGGGAACAGCTGATACAACAAAATGCACGATCGCCGGGTGGACGTTAGATGGTACACGATACATACAGATCGATAGTCCTGACGGATCGTACAAGCTCGAAGTGAGCAATGATGACGCGCTTGTCATTCAGTGCACGAACATCAAGTTTAAACGAATTCGCGGAACCATCACAAGCGGCGACAGCACGAACGATATTTTCTTTGATGGTTCGTATGTAGCGGCAGCCGCAACGTGTGAAATTGATCGGTGTTATGTGTACGCATCTGGTTCGACAGTGTTCACCGTATTCTCATTCACCGATTCGGATTTTACTTTTTACATACGCTCGTCAATTTCGGAATCTGTTTCGACTGGACGCGGGCATTATCACGTCGCGAACACCGGGTATATTTATCAGTGTACCCACAAGGGAGGCGCGAGCGGTTTCCGATCAGGTACAAGTGGCACATACACGCTTACGAACGATATCTTTTTCTCTACGGCTGATGATATTATTGTCGGAGCAGGATCAACAGTCAACACTCTTAATTGTGGTACGGACGATGGTGATGGAACAAATCCGATCGATGCGGTTGACGATGACTGGTCGAACGAATTCACAGACTACGCGAACGGCGATTACACGCCTCTGAACTCAGGCAACATCTATCAGGCCGGAGCTGACCTCGATATTGCCGCGGACTACGCCGGTAATGCGTTTGATTCATCAACTCCGACAATCGGAGCGTATGAATATGTATCAGCGTCATCCGACACCGAATTGACGGTTGCGGATATTGATATTGGCCTTGATGTCGCGTTGGATGCGAATCCGTTGACCGCCGCCGCGCAATTATCAATCGATGATATTGATATCGGCCTTGATGTTGCGATGGACTCAAACGCGCTCACGACAGCCGCTCTGTTGAGTGTAGCGGATATTGATATCGGCCTTGATGTTGCGATGGATGCGCCGGACATTATTTATTATACACTTGGCGATACTGTGCTTGTCGTCGATGATGTGAGTATCGGCCTTGATGTCGCGATGGATGCGCTTGTGCTTACATCCGCGTCGACACTATCGGTCAATAATATTGATATCGGTTTAGAGATAATTTTTGATGAAGTACCGGACGCTGATAAACCGGTAAGCGTAAGTTTGACGGCGACCGTTAAATCAATTACGGTGTCGGCGTCCGTCGAACAGATAACAATTGAAGCGGTGGAGGTATAACATGGATACGGTTTTGAAAGTCGATAACATTTCTATAAAATTAAGAAAGCGTCTCGTCAAAAAAGAGAACGCGGAGGAGAAGAAATAATGGCAAAGTCATTTAATGAAACCGCGCCTCTTGATGCGGCGCTCAACGTCATCAAAAACAACGCCGTTGAATTGACGGTGTGCTCAACACAACCGACGACATACGCGGAGGGTCATACGACCTATAAACTCGCGGGTGTTACGATTGACACCGGAGATTTCACAGGTCCGGCGGCGGGTGATGCGGGCGGACGGAAATTGACCGTCGCGCAACAGGCGACAATCACAATCACAGCGTCCGGGACCGCCGCGCATGTCGCGTTGCTCGATAGTGACGACACGCTGTTGCTCGTGACGACGTGCACCAATCAGGCGTTAGTCGATAATGATGCAAATACGGTTACGGTCCCGGCGTGGGATATTGAAATTGATGTGGACACAATAACATGACGCTATTAACGACGAAGCTGACAAATAAAAGCGGCGCAAGTATCGAAGTTACCCTCAAAGATGAGGCGAGCGATAATATCTCCGCGTCGTTTATCTCGAACCTCAAATGGTCGCTCTATGATGCGGACGATGCGGTCATAAACAGCAGGTCCGATGTTGTCGTGACGCCGATCGCAAATCCGTTTTATGTGACGCTTACGGCAAGCGATACGGACAACGCGGACGGGTTAAAGAGAAAACTTGTTGTGACGTTTGACGCCGATACATCGTTAGGTGACGACATTGCGCAGGAACAGACAATTATTTTTGAGATTGAAGGCGACGCGGACGAAGCGGTCATACTCGACGTTGAAAATAATCTGATTACGTTGACACAATTGCAGACGTATTTAAACGTCTCGACGGCGGACGGGTACGACGACAGACTTGAAGATATTATCAACGCAGTGTCTGAGTTTTGCAACACGTACACTGGAAGAAAACTTAAGGCGCGGAATCTCGTCGAGTATTACGACGGGGACGGCGGTGATGAGCTGTACGTTGATAATCCTCCGATCAATTCTACGCGGTCAACTATCCAGATATGGGGTGACACCGATGTGCCGCGTTCGTATGACACCGCCGATCTGTACAGCGCGGACAGCATCGATATTTATTCAGACCTCGGAAAAATCATTTTACTCGATGACTCGTTTTTGTCCGGTAGAAAAACAATCAAGGTATCGTACAACGGTGGATATACGGTTATTCCGTATCAGTTGCAAAGGGTCGCGCTTAAGATTTGCGCCGCGCTCTGGAAAACGGAGGTTGATAAGCTCGCCGGGGTTCGCACGATCGCGGGCGGTGGTGGATCAATCAATCTCGATATTGAATCAGTGTTGACACAATTCGATCGCGATGTGTTAGACACGTTCAAGAGGATAAAGATTTGATAAACATCCGTGTTGAGGACCTTGGCGACTCCTCAAAAAAAGCGATTGAAACTCTGCAAAGGATCAAGCGCGAGTTCCCCGATATCACTGAAATGATCATCCGTCGATGGTGTGAAGGCGTTATCAAGATTGCACAAAAAGAATATTTAAACGCGCCTACCTCCGACATGTCGAGATTGCATCGAGTAACGGGAAAGCTCGCCGCGTCAATGCAATATTGGATGGTCGGAAAAGATACGGGGGATGTAGGATCAAACTTGATTTATGCGCGTATACAACACGAAGGCGGGATTATATCGCCGGGCGCAAGGGGTTTCCTTGCGTGGCCGATTATGACCGGTGTGTATATTACGCGAACCGGCGCACTACGAAAAAAGCCGACGAAGGCCGTGGCTGGATATGCATTTACAACGCGCCCCGTAACCATTCCCGCGCGCCCGTATATCAAGCCGTCGATCCATGATTATTTTGCGCGTGGGATCGGGGAAAAAGAAGCGGAACGGGTGCTCGAACAAGAGATAAAAAAGAGGGCTGAAAATGGCGTATGAATCGAGAATTGAAGACATCATCACGGATGTAAAAGAATATTTTGAGGATAATATCGATACGTATTTGAACGGAATCGAGACATTGAAAAATGATTCGATTCTTGTTCCGAATTTCCTCGAAGTCGTTCTGGATGATATTGACATTTACAATTGTGCAAAATATCCGATCTGCATGTTTGATCCGACGGAAATAATCATCGAACCATTATCTAAAGGTTCCGACCTTTTGCAGATATCATTCAACATCGTGATAGTGATCACCGGCGGAAAGCGGTCGAATATCACGACACAAATTATGCGGTATGTTGACGGCGTTAGACAGTTGTTTGCCGCTGAACCGACGTGCGGAAATGCGGTCGATGAGACCGATGAAAATATCAAGGTTCAAATCTTTCCGAGTCTCCCCGGAGATACGGAAAAGAAAACGGCGGTCGTGACCGTGACCGTCCGCAAATCAGTAGGGAGGTAAAGGACATGGGAAACATTACCGGACAAGGCGCGGTCATACAGTTTGCGTCAAAGGCAGATTGGAATATCACGCCTGAAACACCGACTTTACAAGTCGAATTTACGAGTGAGGGTTTGAAGCTCAATAAAAATTATATTGACTCAGACGCCCTTCTCGGAAACATCACAACAAACAGGATGGACCCCGCCGGGCAGTCGTGCGACGGTCCATGGTCGATGATCGTGCATCCGAATAACATTGGATTGTTGTTATCAGCGGCGTTCGGATCGGAGTCGTCAGCGGACGGAGTCGGCGCAACATCGACAATTTACGCACATTCATTTTCATGTGTCCCGTGTGGGAGCGCATACAGCTTGCCGATCTTGACGGCGGTCGTCGATCGTGTGCAGTCGTGCGTCGCGTATCCGGCGGTTAAAATCGACTCACTTTCGATTAACGCGAAAGTAAATGATTACGTGCGAGCGGATTTCTCGTCGCGAGGGATCGGGGAAGTTGCCGGGACAAAGGCGAGTCTTTCATATTCAACTTTGCGGCCGTTCCAGTTTATTGATCTCGCGGTTTCGGTCGATGGAACTCCGCTTGCGGATGTGACCGACCTGAAATTAACGATCAACAACGGACTCGAAACTGATCTTTATTGCGCGGGCGCGAGCGCGGAATACATGAAAGAGATCGAACCGCAAGCGCGGGAAATTACCGGTACGATCGAGATGTTGTATCAGGATGAAGCGGACACAATTCGTGAATCTAATTTCAAAGTCGGGACGGCGCTGTCCGCCGTATTCACATTTACATCAACCGAACTCGCCGGGGAAGGTGAATATTATGTTCTTCGCATAACGTTGCCAACATGTTACATCACCGATGCGCCGGTAAACGTAGGCGGAAAAGATAGAATCCGAATACCGCTGTCATTCAAGGCGGTGCAGGCGACGGGCACGGAACCAATTACAATTGTACTTGTAGACAAACAAGCTACAAAATATATCACATAACGAAAGGCAGGCGGCTATGAAAGTATCAGAGATCAAAGGATTTTTTACAACACGAATCGACCTCGGAAAGTTTTTTGAAAAAGAAGACTCCGAGGTATGGATCGAGTTACGCGAACCGACGGAGGATGAGATTATGAAAGCGTCCGGGAAAGACGCGGATCGAAACGTCGAGAACTTGAAAAAAATGTGGAAATCGTGCGTCGTCGATCACAATCTCTACAACGACGACGACACGAAATTGACGGACAAGGAAGTGTGTGAAATCTTGTCTAAAAAAGGGTGGTGCGTTGTCCACATCGTGAACGAGTGGAACAAACAAATCCCTTTAGTGATGGAGAAAAATTCGGTTTGAATGTAGCCGCCACCACGTTGTTCAACGGACTCGCTGTGACAAGCGAGTCCCGCGAACACGTGAACGACTGGGCGCGGATCATCCGGGTTTTTCTCCGATGCATCGACCGGGAACACGGGCATTACATCCGGTTCCCGTGGGGGGGTTGCGAGCGTGAGCAACCGATCAAGACGATGGAAGCATTCGACCTGTTGCAACAAGCATTCGTAAGGTGCATACACAACAGTATCGAAACGGCAAAAAGTAAAATAAACGTGCGGAGGTAGTAGGAATGGCAGAGATAAAATACAGGATAACCGCCGAGGACAAAACCGGCGCGGCTACGAACTCCGCATCGAATAATATTTCCGGCATGGCAAACAAGTTTGTCAAAATGGCCGGGGTAGCAATGGCCGCGATTGCGGGCGCAAAGGTCGTAATTGATTTCGGTGTTGCTTGTTCTAAGGCATTTATGGACGCTGAAAAATCAGCGATGAAACTTGAAACAGCAATAAAAGCCACTGGGATGTCAGGGAAAATATCCTCAAAAAATCTCGCCGAACTCGCGGCGCAATTGCAAGAGGTTACGAGATTCGAGGATGACGCGACAATTGCGGCTATGGCGACATTACAAATGTTCGGGGAACTCGATGAAAAATTGATTACCGATTTGACTCCTCATGTGATGGATGTTGCAGAGGCGCTTGACGTTGATCTTAATCAAGCGGCGATGATGGTTGCAAAAACGCTTGACGGATCGATGAATGCCTTTGCGCGATACGGTATCGAACTTGATATGACAAAATCAAAAACCGAACGCGCCGCGCAATTGACCGAACAGCTTGAAGGAAAATTCGGTGGGCTTGCAAAGGCAATGGGCGAAACGACAGAGGGAAAGCTCGCGATACTTGCGAATAAATGGAATGATGTTATGGAAGACATCGGAGCGGTCATAAATGAGGTACTTGTACCGATACTCGGTGTACTGGGTGATATTATAGACGCAGTTGGAAAAGTCGTAAAAGGTTTCCGGGACATGCTCGGCGCGATAAAAAACACCGTTGAATGGATCGGGAAAGGCGAAAAAGAACAAGAGAAAATGCAAAACGCCTTGCACCTCACGACAAAGGGAATTGAAGCGTACCAGAAAGCGACCGGTGAAATGCTCTTGCCAAAAAACGCATCTAATAATCAACTGATTGCATATCTCGAACAGGCTAAGGGGAAATTAAACGAACTCGGAACCGCTCACGATAAACTCGTGAAAGACATTCAAAATGCAGTTGATAAAAACGAAGTCGCGGCTGGTCCCGATCTTGTGTCGAAGTTTACAAACAAAATGACGGACATGTACAAGTCGCGGGATGAATACGAAAAGTTGATGATTGCGAATGAACAGGAACAAGGCCGAATGTTGGCGTACATCGAACAGCTTGAGGCGGCAATCACAACATCGAAAAAAGGACAGAACGCAGAATCTGAAAAGCAGACGGAAGAATTATTGAAACAACTTGACATCATGAAAGAACGTCAAAGATGGATCAACGAAATCAACGAGATCAATCCGACGGTCCAGAAATATCAAGGAATGGGCGGATATAAAGGATCGGAGGGAATGGGAGAAGCAAAACCGAAAGAACCAGATATGTTGTCTGGACTTATTGACGGTGCGTTCGGTCATCTCATCTCAAACGTTGAGAATCTCGGAAAGTTGCTTGATCCAATAACAACTTTCCTTGACGGTTTCCTTTCGATTATCGGCGGACCGTTGAACGACGCGCTGCAACCGCTTGTGAATCTTCTGATGCAACTCGGAAAAATTGTCGGTCAATTATTGCTCCCTGTTATTCAGATTTTAGGATTTGTAATTAAGGGTGTTGCCGCGTTCATCGCGATGATATTCAACGGGATCGCGACGGTCATTAACTTTTTACTCGGATGGGCTGGTGTGCATATCGATTACATGAACGTCGGTAATCTATCGCAGGAATCAGGCGCGGCGTCAAGTGGTTCAACATCCGGCACATCGTCTGAAAGCTCAACCTATTCCGGCGGAATGTCTCAATCGACCGCCTCACCGGTGTATAATGTAACCGTAAATGTTTACGCTGGTATTCTTGAAGCAGGGGATAAGGTCATGACGACAGACGACCTTGCATTATTTATTCGTGACAGGATTTCTGCGCTCGCGGAGGTTGGCAAGTGATAACAGATACATATACGTTTGAGGTTGATTTACAAGGCGGCGCAGGATGGCAGGACATTTCAGACTATGTCGATGCAAAATCATTCGTCCGCGAACGGTCAATATACAACAATCTCAAACCGACGATCAACACAATGCGGTTAAGCATCAATCGTAACGCTACACTTTTCAATTCATTTTTCACCTGCCAGAATGAAATACTTTTCAAAGCGACAAAAAACACGGCGGCATATTTCACCGGGTACGTGAAACCTACTTTCAAGTATTCAGTGAAAAGTACACTCCAAAAAATGAACCTTGAAATTATTGATAACGGTTATCGGCTACAACGGCGGATCATGTCCGATATTACATACATCGGATATAATGTGATCGATACAAGCACGACGACGGAATCAATCATTCACAAATTATTGACTGCCGCTGGATACTCGGCGGGCGAAATAAATGTGACATCAATCGCGAAGACAATCGACTATTTCACGATCGAAAAAGGCAAGCAAACATATCAAGAGGCAATAACTAATTTACTTTTTGAATTCGGATACAATTATTATCATGACGAAAGCGGAGACTTTTGTATTTATAAATGGTTGCAAGACACAATTTCGACGACTGACAAATTTCAAAACACGGGAGCCGGAAAAAATATAACCGGAGAATTATCGGCATCCGTTAAACCGGTTGAGATAAAAGGCGTCGATGTTGCATACTGGCCGCACTATCAGATAACGGAAAACATACCGGTGTTCAACGAACAGGAAGGGAGTGAATCAAGCTACGCGACAAGGAAAGGGAAAAACTGTTTCGTCGAATTATCGGATGATGAATACTACCCACCTAACTCCGGGACAACAGATGTATATATTCCATACTCTGTGAATCTTAATACAGTTAAAAAAAATAATTCTGATTCTGGTTTGACTGTTGGCGTCTATCATATTGTGAATGGAACTTATCTACCGCCGGATAATAAAACAGCGAACAATTTTTCATCTCATGAAGTGATATGTGTACCGGACACAATCACATACAAAGTTGATGCAATCAATGAATATTTAGCGTCGAAAACATTGACACCGACAATAACGAATTATTATACGCGCGCAAAAGTCGTGATGCAAAACACTCACGGTGAAACTGTGTGGATGACAAAGTTTCAAATCCTCGGAAAACCGATTTTGCGTGGTGACACTCAAATTGTCATGCGACGATTGATTGAAGATACCGAAAAGATATTGTCGGTCAAAGCACAATACATCGTGACAGAGGCAGACGCGACTGCTCTTGCATCCGCGCTCGAACGGTATTACCGATTCGGTGTGTACACATATCAATTGAGATCGCGCGATGTGTTTGACCCAGGCAATTACGTTTACATCGACGAGGATTACAACATCGGAATCAATGCGCTCTGCCGCATAACAGGTGTTAAAGACGATGAATGGAAAGGCGAATACACATACACACTTGAAGGCGTCGCTGCTTATGAGGTCGAAACAATAACAACCGAGGGTGTGCGGGAAATGCCGTCTGTTATATTGCCGTCGGGCGTTGAAACGGCGGTTGATAAAGCTCCGCAAATACAGTTTATCTCCGCGAGCGGCACGACGACATACGACGCGCCGGGTGAGGGTGATCTATCAAAAATATACGAGGATGGTGTTGATAATTATTATGAATACACGGGGGGTGCGTGGGTGCAAACAACATCAATTAAAATCGGCGCGATAATTGCCGCCGCGTTTACGGGTTTGATATCGTGTCTCGCGATTGTAAATCCTGAGGCCGATGTAACATCCGGGGAATGGTTGCCAAATAAGGATTTTCGCATGTTTGCGTTTGAGAATAATTACGAGGACCAGAACGGAGTTGATGATTGGTTTGCTAAAAATTATTTACAATTTGAATCAACGATTAAAAAGTTTGGAAGTTATTCCATTAAACACAACTTATCTACTGACAACTCAGCTATATTAGTAGCATCTAATACGTGGCTCGGTACTGTTGGAGAGTCTCAGGCGTGGGGTTGTTGGTGTCAATTCAAAACAATTCCAACAGGATATGGGCAGGCAGTTATATTTGTTCAAGCAGATGGTAATAATTATTTTAATATACAAAACAACGAGGGAACTATTTCTTTGATTATTAAAAAAGGTGGAACTACGACAACAATTACAGGGCATGAGATAACTAATGATGAATGGCATTATCTTGCTTTTTCGTATGACTCTGTAAATGATGTCGGTTATTTAGTCATTGATAATAGTATTTATAGTGATACGCCGACAGGTTCATGGGGTGTTGGTACATTTCAGGGTCAATTGAATGTTGGACAACGTATTAGCTCTGTTAATGTTTATGAAGCATATTTTGATGAATTGCTTCAATATTACGATAAATATCTTGACCCAAATATCCTCGTCCAGCATTACAATCACGGCTTACCGTGGAACACGGATTATGCGAAAGATGATGTGACACTGATTGCAAAGACAGGCGGACGAGTTTATGCAAAAAATAAATTGACGATCGGTGAAGCTGAATCTGAATTCTACAATCCTGAAAACGATATATCAGCCGGTACATTAAAATTATTAAGTTCGACAATTGAACTATTAAATAGTTCCGTCACGTCTACAAGTCTACAAACGCTCGATGTCAGTTCTTTTATTCCTACCGGAACAAAGGCGTTATTGATTTTATGTCAAATGCAAGAGGGTGGTGGAGCCGTTAGAAGTGTTTATCTATATGCAAAATCAGATGAATCATATGTAACCGGAAGAATATTAAACTACTCAGGAAACATTGAACATAAACAAATTATTTTTCCGTTAATAACTCCGTATAAAATTTACTGGAAAGCCAGTGATACTGATATCGATCTTTTCAAAATAGATTTATTAGGCTATTGGATATAAGAAAGGAAACAGCATGGAAGATGACAGATTTACATCGGAACAAATCAACGTACTCGCCGGACTTTTTAAACCGATGCATGACCGGCTCGACTCCTCACTTGAAAAGCAAACGGTATTTAATGAGTCAATCTTGCATGCGTTAGACGAACTCCGCGCATTATCGGCAACGAACATGAACAACAATACACGACTTGAAAAAATAATGATCCATCATCAAGAGGAATGTGTAGCGCGTACACGTATCGAGGGGCACATAACAGATCACAAAGATACAATCAAGGCGACCGTGACGGAGGTGCTTGCGAGCATCCCGAAGAAAAAAAGAGCGCAGGAAGTATTACAAATAATCGCGGTATGTGTATCCATCATCATCGGTGCATCGACGATCGGCACGATGGTATCGGGGTCAATCGCGAATAATAATATCAAGATCGCGCAACTGCAAACGGAAATTGAAACTATCAAGAGGGGGTTGAAAGATGCTCAGTGAAAAAGGAATCGAACTTCAAAAGATTCTTGACTATGTTGTTCGGCTACCGCAATATAAGAAAGACTATCAAAAAGGCGGTCCGCAGGAGACATACTGCAATTTACTCGCGAGAGGTGTACTCGATCATGAGGCCGCCCGCGTGTGGGTGAAAGATTACCTTCCGCACGAATATAATTACGACATCTCGTTCATGAATCCTGGAAAATCGATATCGTACATCATGACAATGACGATGATAAAGGTCGCGTATGATAATGTGTTGCGAATGTCTAAATCTGGAATCGCGACCGCGAAAACGCACGATGCAATATTGCCGCCGCAAGCCGGAAAATATCCGATTGAAGTCGATCCCGCGAGCGCGCAAGAGTACGCGAATGAGGGCGTCCCGATATGGGTTACGTCGGTCGGCGTCGGGCGGAACGGACATGAGGCGATTGTATATCCGACCGGGAACGCGGTCGATGAATACAGAGGTCCGATGATCGCGCAGGCCGGAGGGTATAACGGGATATTCTGGATTTCAGAATGGCGAGCGTTCGGCGAATATTATTTTGATAAAAACTCTGACATAAAGTTTTTTAGGTTCCCGTTGAAAGGATAATTATGCAAGTAAATCATATAGACATCGAATACAAAGCGAATAACGAAGAGTTTAATTTTTTTATCGCGTCGGATTCGCATATCGGACATATTGATTTTGACAGAGATCGATTTCTGTCTGACATGGAAATTGCAAAAAGAAAAAACGCGAAAATAATTTTGAATGGTGACATCCTTGATTTGATAACCGTGCGAGATGCGAAACGATACCGAAAAAGCGGAGACCGTTATCCGGGTATTGACGCCCTTGTCAACAAACAGATCGAAGACGCCGCCGCAATCCTCGAACCATACGCGAAAAATATTGTGATGATCGGAGTCGGAAATCATGAGGGGACGTATGTACACTGGAACGGATATGATCCGATCTCCGGTTTGATAACGCTCCTCAATATGAAAACTGGATCGCAAATCCGACATGGTGGATATGAGGGATTCATCGTCATACGACTGTACCGAGAAAATAAAGGCGAACAGGGAGCGATAAAACGATACACAATTTTTTATAATCACGGTCAAGGCGGATCATCGGAGATCACAAAGGGAACGATTGACCTTTCACGTCGATCATACATCAACGCGGATTTGATCGTACTCGGCCACAAACACACGAAGATCATGGAATCGCTCAGTCCTGAAATCGGCGTGGACCGGTCAGGTAATATCTATGAGCGTGAGAAAAAAGGATTGATCACCGGGTGTTACATCAAAAATATTCGGATCACCGACCCGGATAAAAACGGATATCAGCCTGATTTCCGCGCCGAAAAATGCAGAGTCCCGCAAGCACACGGCGGCGCACTCTTGACACTATGGGTGCAATCGATCGGGAGAAATACGGAAATAAAATCAAGTCTAACAACATATTGAGGAGGATAAAATGAAAGAAAAGTTTTTGAATATCTGTTTTCGGATTTATGATCTCATCATCAAGATGATATCGGTCAAGGGTTTGGTGTTTGTCATTGCGTCGGTGCTCAGGTTCCGGGGGGATATTGACGCAATAACGTGGGGATTTTTTGCGGCTGGTTTCGTCGGTTTGCGTACACTCGAAAAGTTTATAAATAGAGGAAATAAAAGTGAATGAAAAAATATTATTTTTGGGGATTGGTATCGTTATTGGTTCTGTTGTTTCCGGTTTTGTTACCGGCGCAGCCTACAGCGGACAACTGGACGACGCTCGAAAACAAGTTAATGAACTTAAGAATTCAAATCGGAAACTTGAGGATTTATATCGACAGCTTGACGAAAAACATAAACGATTTAGAGAAGGCATTGACGGAATCAGAATTGATATTGCAGGACTTGATAGCGGAATTGGAAGCGTCGAACAAGAAATTGACGGAATTATTGAGTTTGTTAGATGCCTACGAAAAACAATATCAGGATTTGAAGAATGAAAACAATATTCTAAAAGCCGGTATTGTGGTCGTCGCAATCACCGGCTTTGTGTTGTGGATGTTAAAATAAAGACTCTGGTTGATTTGCATCATACCATTGTTTAATACCACGATCCACAATTGAAGACATATTTAGGTTTAAAGAAAAAGCCAATGCCCTCATTCTTTCATATTGCTCTGGATTTATATCAAGTGTAAAGTTTTTTAATATTTTGACTCGACTATTGTGTTTTTTATTTTCTATTTTTTGTTTATTGTTTGTTGTCTTTTTTTCTCTTTTCTCATATGGTCTATACTTTACCCCCTTACTCATTTTATTCCTTGTCTCTTCACAAAAGTGTTTATTTTTATTCCCGCCCGATTCAAAATTGTATCCATTCGGGGAGATTGTATTTAATTTTTTTATCAGTTCTTTTTCAAATAAATCGAGGAAGTATTCTGGTATATAAAACTTGTAAATATTGAAGTTTTCTACTCCATTTTTTCTTAATGATTTCTGAAATAAATATTTACCTTTTTTATGTTGATATAATCGGCATTTAAATGTGTTTACTGTTTGCCCCACATATATTTTCCCGTTCTTTTTGTTCTGAAATACATACACAAGTGATTTCCAATTGCTGTCTTTTGTTTCAATACTCATGGATTGACGCCTTTCGCTTCAATATTTTTTCAACGTCCGCGACGACATCGGCGACAATATTCCGTGCTACAAAGCCTGTGCCGTCGCTTAAATAGTCAAAATATTTTTGTCGTATTCGCTCCGTAATTTCAGCTCGTTCCTTTTCGTCGATCATTTCCCTTCTCTCGCTTTCACTGCGCATATCGGGCAAACAGGCCGGCCACACATAACTTCCCATCCTTGAAGTTGTTTCGCGGTGGGCGTAAGTATAGTTTTCTCACTGCATCGAGCGCAAACAATTACCGTTTCGACAAATGCATAAATAGGTTTTTTTATTTCCTCATCGTACCATATACGGCAATTGCCTACATCAATAACCTCATTACAATTATTTTCAATTCTTTTGTCATAAGACTTGCAATTTTTAATATTACATTTTATTATCATATTGTATACCAGATACTCGGATTAATTTGAATCTCCCACATATTACCGTTCGATAGAGGTCGCGAGTCATTAAACGACGGCGGTGTTACTGTTGGCGGCGGATAACTAAATTCTTCGTTTAATTCTTCCCACAATTTACGCGCCTCTTCATATGATATAGTCGCTGTAAATACCTTTCCACTTTTGCACGAAACCACTATATCAACTGATTTGTTAAACACTGTCTTTTTCATACTCCCCTCCTATTTCCCGTCATCTCCGAAAAACTTTTTTTGCTCCAGCCAAAAATTACCGACAATATCCGATACCATGTTGCGGATAAAGCGTGGCGGATTGTCGTCGTCTTTGTCGAAATATTTTTTCCATGCCGCTTGCGTGATTTTGTCGATCGTTTCCTCGGTCCATTTATCAATCGTTTCGTCGAACATTTTTTCAGCTCCTTTACAATTTTAGATTCACGCCGTCCGATTTTAATCGGATGACGGCGCATATATTCATCAAACGCATGTTTGATGATAGGCCACCTTAAATTGATCATTCTTCTTTTCTCCTTTTTTTGTACAGGCCGACTGCAACATACACACCGAGCGGCGCGATAAGGTCACAAAACAAAGCCGGGATGACATAGAGGATAAACTCAATTATCCCCGACGCGGCTCCGGTCACACTTGCGAACCAGTCGTAAAAATTATATCGGTGTGTCTGCTCTTGTTCGGTCCCTGTTTCAAAAAGTGTTTTCTGTTCCTCTCGATTTTTTTTGATATCATTTGAAAGCGTTTGAATTTCGTTTTTGATTTTTTTGATTTCATTTTCGGTTTTTTGGAAATCCTTTGATTTCAAATCCTCTTTTTTGAAATCTTTTTGAAAACTTTGGAATAGTTTCAAATCCTCTTTTGCACTTTTGATTCTCTCGGAGATATCTTTTTCCTCTTCCTTCAACACTTTCAGCTTCAAGGTTTTTCCCGTATCTATTTTCAATTCTGATTTTTTAGTCTCAATCAGTTCCGACCGCGCGTTAAACTGGCCGATGACTGACATCGACATCGAAAAAAACAAAGCCAGAATCGCCGTGCCGAGAAGTACCCATCCGATCAACGGCATACTCTTTGCGCCTGACGACTCTTTTATTATGACCGCGCCTTCCGGTGCAATCGCAATATAAGCAGGCATACCGACTGACAAGATTATGGCGATTGGAAGCGGTAAAAAGGTTGCGGTCCACAACAGCGAAAAATATGACGAAACAACCACCGCCGCACCCGCAATCACGAACATGATGATCTGCACGATCAACCAGACCGCCGGATATTTGTTTAACCTAACGGGTAAAGATTTTTCCGGTACGATCTTTTTTTCCTCCTGCATGTGCACGACCGCCGGTATGTGATACGAGGAGACGACGCCTTTTTTACTCGGGTATTTTCGTAACACGCCATCACTCGATAACTCGTCAAGCGTTCGTCTTACATCTTCCGTCGTCATGTCACACCCGACCGCGATTACCTTGACCGATGGCAACGATTTATTTTTCCGGCGATATTCAAAAATGAAGTCTTTTACTTTTTGTTTCATTCGTCGTACCCTTTCACGTGTACCAGTCTTTTTCTATATTTGTACGGGTGTCTCACCCAAAATAATAATTGCCGCGCTTCTTGCGTCAACCATTTATATTTCAAGATCACATCGAGCGTCGGGAACTCTTCGCCCTCTTTCATCTCGTATAACGGTTCATCGCGCGGGTCCGTGTTGTGAATTATGATCTCACATCGCGGACAAAAATAATCCTTGCATTCCATCCCGTGTGATTGCCACCGCACATATGGCAAATCTTTTTCATCATATTCTTGTCTGCAAGCGTTACACGTTATCATTTACATCCTCCCCATGATTCGCCTGTTTTCACGTCAACCCTCAACGGTACTTTTAACGTCGTCGATGTTTCCATAATATTTTTCAGCTCTTCAAGCGCCTTGCGCCCGTCGTTCGTGTCTGGGAATGATACGCCTAACTCGTCATGAACGGTGATATGCGGAAACAGCACGTCGAACAATCCAGCGTCATATGCCACCACCATCGATGTTTTCATGATGTCCGCGCCCGTCCCGGAGTCGATCGCCTGAAATGCCTTGTATGTATGACTTGGATCATGAAATCTTCTCTTTCTGCCTGATATCGTTCGTGTGTATCCTTGTTTTGTTGCGGTCGCTTGTGCATCTTGCGCCGTTTTTTTGAGGCACGGGAACGCTTTGTGTATTGCGTTTGACTTTTTCCATGCTCGCATATATTGATCGAGATAGGGGTACTCGTCGATGTCCGCCGCCGCATAACCATCTTCAAGTTTTTGCTCCCATGACATCCGGCTTTTATTGTTGAAAACCCGATCCCAAAACTTACGCGCGGGATCGGACAACGGTTTCGGGAGTGTGATAATTCCCATTGATCGACCGAGTTTGTCCGCGGTCATTCCATACATGACACCGAGCGAAATTGTTTTGAAAAGTTTTCGTTCCTCTTTCGTGATATCTTCAATTTTTTTCCCGATCGCGAGCGCGGCGATTATCTTGTAAATGTCCGCGTCCGCCCGGCGTCTATACATCTCGCGCAAATCCTCCGCACCTTCACCCCGTGCGAAATGCGCGAATATTGCCATTTCCATTTGACTGTAATCGAGTTTCGCCCATAAACAATTTTCCTCCGGGATGAAAAGCGAACGTATCACCACGCTCATTTCTGAATCGTATTCATCATCTGGGCGCGGGATGTTTTGCATGTTAGGTCGAGTCCCTGAAAATCGACCGATCACCGTTCCGTAACTATCAGAACGGAGTTGATTGAATTCAGGATGTACGCGCCCGTGTATGATGTATTGTTCGATCCCGATAATATAGGTTGACAACATTTTCATGACGTGCCTGTATTCAACAATCGCCGCGCCGATCTCTCCGCCTTTTTCAAGCAGTTCCTTTTTATCGAAAATAGGATTGTCTTTTTTTGACATTTTGTATGATATATTGTTCGCTTTAAAAAACTTTTGAATTGCGTTACTAGTTATGTTTTCGTTTTCATTTAGTTCGATTTTCTTTTCGAGTAAAATCCGTTTATGTTTTTCTTTCTCCTCGAAATATTTATCTTTCAGATTTTCAAGTCGTCCCGTGTGTATGCGGACGCCGGTCCTTTTCATTTTCAACATCATCGGAAAAAGCGAACGTTCGAGATCGTACACCTGTTCAAGTTTTTCCTCTTCGATTCTCGGCATTTGCTCTTCAAATATCGCGAGCGTTTGCCGGCAATCTTCCATACAGTATTTTCCGACGAGAGACGCCGGCATTTTTGCAAGATGTTCTTGCGCTGGTCCTTTGAGTCCGTGATTCTTGCACCAGTCGTTAATTTCTTTTGATTGTTTTTTTTCGCCGAGATAATGACCCGCGAGTGTGTCGAGACTATAGGATTTTGCTTCTTCGTCGAGCAACGGTTCGGCGTACTGTATATCGTGACACTCTTTCGGGATGTACCCTTGATATTGTAGATAGTCGAGGTCGTACATGAGATTTGCGCCGACCGTCGGAACGTGTCGTAAATCCCGGAGCCATGCGAAAAACTTTTCAGCCTCTACATTCTCGATCCGTTCGTCCTTGTCATACAAATCTTTTTGATAGTATGGACTATGCGCGAGCGGAAAATAAAACTGTTTTTCTTTTGTCGCAATTCCGACGCCGAGAATATACCCGCCGCCGCGCGCGCCCGATCCCTTGTCCGCTTTGATCCACGGGTCAGATGTCTCGATATCAAGCGCGATTATTTTTTCATCATTCAGGTTTGGTAATGTCATTTTTGTGATATACACTTTCTAAAAAATATTTTTCCGATGCGTATTCGGTTACGTTTATAATCGCCTCCCATAATGATATATCAACCTCGGTGCGGTTCATCTGTACAATCTGATTTATTTTAACATATGCCTGTAACAATTCGATAGATTCTTTTAGTTCCATCATTTTACCCTTTCGTTTCAATCTGGTTTTTAAATCCGCGTTCCCGCGTGAATTGTACGGTGTGCCCGCACTCACAGATCACGACGACATTCTCAACTTTAAGTGATGTTGTCGCCCTTAACAATTTTAGTTTTTCAACTTGATCATTCGAATACTGTTTCCCACAAGCTATACACTTGATCATTTATATGTATCCCTTCTGCAAACGCGTTTATAATCTCATTCAACGATGAGCAAAAAATCGGAAAACGTCTGTTTATTTTAATGATCTTATATTTTTTTCTTTTATATTCACTCACAATAAAAACCCTTGTATTCATTCCGTTTTTTTTAAACCACGAAACTTGATGCTTTGTTAATTGTTCCTCTGCTTCTTTTTTTCCGTATTTAAATTCGAGTAAAGCGTATGTATTATATTTTATTATGCAACAATCCGGGACGCCATTTCCGATTCCCTCCATGTCGATGACCGTCCATCCGCTTTTTCTGAATTCATTTTTCAGGCGTTTAGAAAAAGATTTCTCGTTCATTTTTCGTCCTTATACTGTAAGTATAGATAGATCGATCCATAAAGCAAACCGAACAAGAACAACAGCACTGCGCCGAGTAGCGCCGACCAAAATACAACGGCGCCATCCGCGTCGTGCGCTATTCCAAAAAGCACGGCGAAAATAATTCCTATGATCGCGACAATTACGATTGACGCCGTCCAATATATTTTTTTCATGTCGTTCATTTCAGTTCCTTCACTTTCTCGATGATGTATTCAACAAGCGAACGCGCTTCGTTCTTGAACATCTCAATATTACCCGGCGTGATTTGTTTTGTAATTTCCTGTTTCATGATCGTGTCACCGTTCGGGAAAAAGCAACCGAGCAAAATGCAAATACTAACCATTACAATACAAGTAAAAAGAGCGATTTTTTGTGCCGTGCATACTTCATCCATTCCACATTGAGCAAGAATTACTGCACCAATAACAATCGCCGCACATCCAGAAATAATTCCGAATGCAAAGCATGCCGTTACTACACCATTACCACATTGAATTGTATACCAGATACTCGGATCAATAATCGGATTCATGTTTTCACCTCTCAAAATAAAATAGGCGGAGGGCAAGGAGAGCCGGAATCCCTCCGCCTTTCGGCTTGTGAAACCAATCGTTTTGCCGTTAGACGATCGCCGCATCCATCGATTTTCTACCTCCCGTTAGTGCGTTGTTCAGAGGGTCTGGAGCGGCGAGGATTTGAACCTCGGCTGACGAGTTGAGTCTCGTCTATGCTTCCTTACATCACCGCTCCGCGCCTGTCCTCCCGGACAGGCAATAAATAAAAAGCATCTTATCAATTGCAGGGAGTCGCCTCCCATCCTTAGCATTATTTACGGCTTCTCGATACGTTACCCTCATTTAAAATATTGGTCTTATGACCGCACATCAACGATGTGCTATCTGTTCCGGCAACGCCGGATAAAGATCAATCTTCAAAATCGTTTTTCTCATCGTCAACGATAGCGTCGGATTCAGATGCATAGTTGATTTTCTGCTTTCTCATTTCCTCGATGAGCTTCACCGCGTCCGCGAGCGTCGGCAAAATACCCGCGTATGTTTCCTCGAAAATGTTTCCGACCATCTTGATTTTTGATCCCGTTTTGTCGCCGAGATTATACCATGTTCCTAAATCATTTTCGTCCTTGACTGTTTCGAGTTCCCATACGATTTGATATCGTGCCGCTTTGCGTGTCTCTTTTCCGACTTTGACTGTAAGTCCCTGTGAAAGGCTGTTCCAGTTTTTCGCGTGTTTGAGCTGTTTTGATTTTGTGACGAATGGAAGGATACCATCAAGCGGATGGTCCGGGAGAAAGCAAAAGAAGGTAATCACAAAAAAGCATTTTCCGCCGTCGCTGTCATGCCAGCCCGGTGCTCCGTCGTTTATTTTCAGTACTCCGTCCCTTACCATTTTATCAATCTGTTCCTCGGTGAATTCGCCTTTGTAATTTCCCGTTCCCGATCCGTAGTACAGATAGGACGATTTCGCGAAAAGTGGAACGACCTTAATCTTTTTTCCGTATACTGTACCTGTCTGATTGTTGAAAAAGTATCCGGGTTTGAGTCCGGGGATGTGCGAGGGGTCGCCCTCGTCCGCCTGTCTCGTGTTCGTCTGCGCGATTTTGAGGAACGGCGTATTAAGCATTTCACTCGTCGTCCCCTCGAATCCCGTAAACTCGTTCGACGATAGAATCTTTGCCGCTTCGATTTCCGCTTGTGTTCTTTTAGCTACTTGTTTTTCTTCGCTCATTTGTTCTTTGCTCCTGTGATAGTTTGTTGTTTTCCGAGTAACACCCGGATTTTATATTCGATCCTTGCGGATGTGAATATTAAATCCAATTCTTTTTGAAAAAGTAAAAGCTCAAAATCCGTCATGATATTTTTGCCTCATCCCATACGCCGACCTGTACCGCATCTTCCGGCGGGAAGTTTTCACCGGCGTCGAGACGGTCCTTGATAATCTTTTTCAAAGTCTGCCAGTGCGCATCCTGTTCCATCTCGAAACTATAACCCTGCGTTTCGAGATATTCTACAAGATCATTTTTCACTTCACCTTTCGGGAATGTCATTTTCGTTTTGATACTATCGCCTTCACCGATATTTTCCAACCAGTCGATCATCCGTTCTCTCGATATGACTTTCGGATAAATGTTTTTCTTGATCGAAATATGCGTTCCGTTTTCAAGTGTGATGTCTGCGATTTCATTTTCAATCATGAGGTCGGGAATCTTCTGCTTGATAATTGATTCGTATTTCTTTTTGTAAAGGTCAAGCACTTCCTCGATGATCTTCACCGGAAACAATTCACCCATATACTCACAAAGCGAATTAATCATTTTGACTTTTATGTTTTCCGGCGGATCATCTGAAAGTTTTTTCGCCTGTTCCGACAACAATTTTAATCTTGACATCAATTCATTATTCATCATCGCCCTCCTCATAAAAATATTTGAAAATCATATCGTCTATTTCATCTTCTATCATTTCAATTTCTTCGTTTGATTCTTCCCATTGGACAGTAAAAGAGTGCGAAAAATCAGGTGTGAGTATATTTATGCACTCCAATATATTTTTTAACGAAATTCCACATTCTTTTTCCGCCGGACGATTTGCGCCGCTTCTTGTTTCACATGCTGGATTCATTTCTCGCCTCCAAATAATTTATTTTTAATTTTCTTGAAAAAGTCTTTTATGTCTGCCACCATGTTTTGAATTTTATCATAGTCAATTACATCAAAGTCAATATTTAATCTACACTTATCCCCCGGATAAAGGATTATTGACTCACCTCTGCACATCACAAAATTTTTTGATCCTGTTTTATCGGAATAATTGATTTCAATTTTCGAACGATAAATATTGAAGGATTTACAGGCGGTTATCTCTTTTGAAAAAGCCCTGTACATATAATTGGAATTGTTTTTGCTGTTTGTCGCTATAATTGAACCACATGGAATTTTATATTCCTCTCCGTCAACGGTAAAATAAAAAAAGATTCTTTCTTTTAATATTTCAAGTTTTTCCTGTAATGCCATTCTTTTTCGCTTTTCAACTTTTGCAAAAATGTCCACCTTCTCAAAATTTTTCATTTCTCGCCGCCTTTCAATAAAAATTCCTTGATCATATCTTTTGATGTAAATAGTTTTGATAGCTCCTGCTTCTGATTCAATATCAATTTAATCCGCTCATCGATTGTGTCCTGATACATTACATATTTATACAGACAATTTTTTGTTTGTCCGATCCTGTGTATTCGGTCCTTTAATTGTTGATATTGTTCCGGGGACGTCGGCAAGCTGTAAAAGTACATGATCCGACAAAACTGTAAATTCAAACCAAATGCGCCGGTCATCGGATTGAGAATTAAAAATCTCGTGCGTTCATTCTTTTCAAACGCTTCAAGATTATTTGCGCGGACCTCAACGGATTGGAGTCCTGTATAACAGACCGTCGAATCCTTGTCATACTCTTCTATCAGCATTTCATATAAGAGGTTTATTTCTTCGTGATAGTTCGCGGAGATAATTATCTTCTCGCTCGTGTCTTCAATTTCATCAAGCAAAAATGTTTTCTTCCTGTTGTCGGCGAAAGTTTTTATTTCCCCGGAGTCCGCCTTGAAAAACCCGCCACATATTTGCCGTACCCGCGTGAACTTCGCGATTGCGGATGTGACCGACAGCGTATCGTCATCAAGCTGCGCAATCAATCGTTTGACGAACTCGTCATAAAATTGCCGATGTTCGCCAGACATTTCAAGGATGATATCCTGTTCGATTTTCTCCGGTAAGTCAACACAATCCTCTTTTTTCAATTGGATTGTACAATACTCAATTTTGTTTTTCAGTTCATCGAGTTTTTTGAATCCGATCACTTTTTTTATCACGCGATCGCGTGATACCCGCTCGTCAACTAACACCGCATAGCGAGCGCGGAACCTGTAAAAAGATTGTTTCAACGTGTTCGCTTGTATGTTCCAAAAATTAGGTTTTAAAAATTCGTATTGCGCGAAAAAATCAAGCGGTGAATTCGTAATGGGAGTACCGGTCAAAATCATTTTCGATGCGTCGTCGAAAACCGATAAAAGGTTTTTAGTTCGGAGCGCATCGGGATTTTTTATTTTTGTACTCTCGTCAAGAATCAAAATCTGATTTTGAATAGTTTCGAGTTTATTTAAAAGTTTTTGAAAATCCTTGTTTCGCGTTTGAAAACTTTCGATATTGATTATGATAATTTTTGTATTTTTTTGAAACCAAAAATTAAATTGCTTTTTCCACTTTTGAGTTTTTGATTTTGTTGCTGACCACAGAATTACGTTTTTGATTTCCGTGCATTTTCCAATTTCTTTTTTCCAGTTTGACATCAACGTTTTCGGACAGATAATGATGATAAGATCAAAGCATATTTCTTTTGCGATCCGTAAAGACATCATCGTCTTTCCGAGTCCCATGTCAACGGGTGCGAGCGCAAGATGACGGTGCTGTTTGATAATCGCTTTGCCCTGTTCGATTACTTTTTTTTGATACTCGTATGGTATCAACATAAAAAACCTTTCAATAAAAAACCCCCGGTCCGGGCGAGGAAGACGGGGGTTTGAAAAAGTCTATTTAATTCCCGCCCGGAATTGTTTTAATAATAACACACCGGTTATTATTTGTCAATCATTTTTTCAATCCGCTCGATTCTGGCTTTTAATTTCACGTTCATTATAAGAATAAGCGCCCATTGATACCCGCCATACGTATGCATATATTGATTCGTGAGTTTATATCTTTTCATTTCGTCCAGTCCTCCAGTTGTCTTTCGACTTTCTTCCACACGTCACGCGAGCGCCGCGCGTTGTCGTCGATACGATTCTGGATCATCCGCGTTCGATAACAGTGATGCACCGACCACAAGACGACCAATATACCGATAATTGCATAGATGAGTTTAAACATGATTCGCCCCTGTTCTGTCTGACGCCGTCCACGCTTCCCATCGGCCATTTCTTTTTACAACTATTTTCGGCATTCCATTGTATTCAACCTCTTTTGCGTGGTATCCGCCCTGAAATCCGAGATTGTCCAATACTTTACACTCGCATTCTTTTCCGTCCATCATGCATTTTATTTTCATATATTTCCGCCTTTCTTCTCAATCACCATTCCGCCATACGCCCCCACGGTCCCGCCCTGTTGGCCCGACGAGGTCACACGCGATGAGTCATGCGCCCCCACGTACCCGCCCTGTTGGCCCGACGAGGTCACACGCGATGAGTCATACGCCTGCACGGTCCCGCCCTGTTGGCCCGACGAGGTCACACGCGATGAGCCATACGCCCCCACGTCACCGCCCTGTTGGCCCTTGACAATTAGATGCCCGCCGAACACGATAGCCGAGTAATCCCCGTCAGGCCTATCAAGCGTCATCTTGCCGTTCCATAGGATGTGCGTTTCGCACCACGCCGGAAGTTCTTTCCTAACCGCCGCCTCAACCTCTCGCGCATCGTACCAGTCGGGGAGGATGTCTTGATCGACTTTGTATATCCAGTGACGGATAGGAGTCGTGTACAGATTGTCTGGAGGAGTTATTTCAACCCGCACCCCGTCCTCATCCTTCAACCCGTAGTGCTTGATAATCTTCCCGTGGCTATCACACCACGGGAGATGCAAGATTTTTGTCCGCGTTACGAACATAGACGCCGCTCTACACATTTTTATTCTCCTCTGGTATCTTGACGATGGAATCGGCAAACGGGTTGATATATCCTCCTCCTTTAACCCTCGCGTCCAGTCTCGCGACCGCTTCACCGATCTTCGCGTTCATCCGCACCGCCGCCGTTGCGAGTCGTTCCCATGCATCCCGCATGATCACCGTGCATCGCTCGATACGCTCAATGCAGTCCGCCTGTTGATGTACGACATCGCCGATCTTCTCGTATACTTTTGTGCATTCGATCGATTTTCCCGTAGGTATTTCCATGACTCTCTCCTTTTCTTTCTCTCTCCGATCGGGAGAGAGGAGGATTCCACGTTAACCGTCATCCACAACCGTAATGGAGCGGGCAGGATTCGAACCTGCACAGATGGTCTTGCATATCATCACTGACGGGAGGTGTCGAACCTTCCAAATCCCATCGCCTTAGCCAGTTAGTTGATGTCTCCGATATGCTCGATGCGTCTACCATTCCGCCACCGCTCCGTATACGCCGCGCAGGACTCGAACCCGCGCTGAGTACCTACCGGCGTGTTAACCGTACACATATTCGCTGCCTAAAAGATCATTCCATATTAGATCGTTAAGAATAGGGAAATCTGCTTTTTTAGCAGCGTACTCAGCGTGCTCAATCGCGTCCGTTTTGCTATCCGTGTACAGTAACAGCGTTCCTGATGTACGATCCCCGATATTTTTGACGTCAACAACATAAACATAATAATATTCCCAAACATCTTTACCCGATCTGTATTGTTTAATGACTGTCTGAATTCCCGTCATCTTCTCTCTCCTTTTTGCGCCGTCGTTCGGATATCGGCGCTCGTGGTTTACACCCCTTGCGGGGTGCCGTCACCTATATAGACATGATTGCCTTAGCAAACTTTTCGATTATAAACATCGTTCCATTTTCACGAGTCGCCGAATCAGCATCGGCGATTATTTTCGCATCGATTGCGTTTATGTCGATTGCTTCAATTTTTGCGTTGATAGCAACAAGGATAGCTTCTGGATTTTTCTGCGGATTTTGTCCGATTGCTTTTTCCATCGACCAGTCAAAGTAATTTCTAATAATTTCTTTCGCCCTATCTCTTGTCATCTCACTCTCTCCTTTTCCCCGCTCTAAGTCGGGGGCCGTGGTCTCATCAGTACCGGCAACACCGGCAGACGGCCCAGAGGCCGTTTCGACCTTATTAATTAATTCTAAATCCCGTTGATCTTTTAACAATCGATTCTATGTGGACTTTGTTTTTCCATATAATTAAGCAGTTCCCCTCCATCAGATTATCGCCGCATATTTCAAGTTCTTCATATTCTCCGTAACCATAATTCTTTTGTTTTGGGCTATCTATAAATGCGGAATAGATCGGTTTGCCTAAAGCCATCTCGTTTGTGATTGCGGGCGGCAATTCGGTGCAATACCCAGTAAATTTTAATGATATCATTTTTCTCTCTCCTTGATAGTCGTTTATTTGCTTTCGCATCAACTATCTATGTATAATATATATCTATACCGGCTAATTGTCAAGCTTTTTTTCACGAATTCGGAAAATATTTTTACTATACGTTTGTGTAGTATTCAGTCAAAATCGTCATGATCATCACCGCAACCAGCCAAGGCAATCAATAAGATATATATCACCACGAGAATCAATATGCCTGTCATTTCCCTTCCCTCTCTTTCAATTCTTTTTCAGCCTCTTTTCTTGCAAATTCGATCAAACCATCTGGGCAAGGTTTACCAAATTTCTTAATACATTTCGCGCCGTCTCCGTAAGCACACCATGTATGGCAATAAGCAGGATTAACACGCCATGCCAATTCGCGAGCTACCTTTTTCCATATCTCGATCTCGCGGTCTTTCGCGTCGATGTCTGCTTGCACGTATAGCACACCAGCGCCATCACAACCAAAACAGGAAATCGTCGGTGATCTATCGCAATCAACAGTTTTCAATTTTCCTGTACCGGAACATCCTGGGCACATCATGTCGCTTCCCTCTCTTTCAATTCTCGCTTGACCTCTTCAAGCGTTCGCTTTTCTCTCGGCCTCTTACCCGGCCGGTCGTTATACGGATCGCGCCATATGCGGAGGATTTCCGCGCCGGTGAAAAAAGTAGTGCGACCGCCTGTCACACCCACGCCTTCCTCATGCGCTCGCGCCGTGACCGTCTTAGGACTCACGCCGAGTATCCGCGCTGCATCGCCTGTTGTGTAGACTACTATTGATTTGATTCGCATTTGTTCTCCTCGAAAAACTTTTCGTTCATCGCCTTTGCATCAACAAGAAATGCATTGTTCTTGTCCCACTTCACCGGGAATACTATCCCGCAAAACTCATTCGGATTTTTCACTCGCTGCTCCTTTCTTCGCGCACCCGGGGCACAGGACAATAGTCCACGGCTCAACAATAGCCTTACCGGACACAGAGTCCTCGTGTATGCCGCTTTTATGCATTTCTCGGTGCCACAGTTCGTGCAACGTGCGCCAAACAAACTCATCTTCCCTCGTCATACTTCCCCCTTCGGCCGCTCCGGTTTCGGACATGTGGGGTAGAGTTCGCCAGTCGAGCATGCGGGATAGAGTTCGCCAATCGAGCGCACTATTTCGCCATCGCCCAATATGCATAATGGATTATCCCACGAGTCGTATTTTAAGCATTTACATGCCCAACAATCCTCCGCTCTCTCCGCCTTGTACCCGAACAGCTCGCCGATCACCGCGTCTACGATCTTGTTAGCCGTATTTGCCGTCGATGTGCGCAGACTGAAGTCGGATAACCAATGGATCAACAGCTCGATTACCTCTTTTGTCGCCGCTTCTTTATTCATCGTTTTCCCCTTTCATCTCCTGTTTCAGCCATCGCCGTTCTTCTCGCCGCGCTTGCCGTTTCTTTTTCCGCCGCTCGCGCATTTTACCAAACTCATTCCAGCGCATGTCAGCGAGTGCACGAGCATGGGTCCACGGTACACGACGACCGGTCATTCGTTCAACTCCTTGCCACAGTATCGGCAAGCCCAGGTTCTCTCTCCTGTTTGATCTTCATGCCATGCCCACTGATGCAGCCCGAGAAAACACATAATTTTATTTATCGATTTCCGCAATTTCCATTTCAGCATCCATATATTGATTTTCATTTCCGCCTCCCCCTCTTCGTTGCGTCGTAAATAATCCCTATCCCGAGGAAAATCATCGAGAATGAAGATGATCCAAGGATCACGCCCGTATAGATTTCTTGAGGTATCACCACCTCAATTAGCAATCTACCCATGAACAGAAAGGCGAAAAGAAGCGATGCAAAAACCACCGCAATCGTCCATGGCCAGGACATCGATTCACGTTTTCTATATCGTCGCATCATTTCCCCTCTTGAACATACACGTATCCTTCAGTCATTAGCAATTCAATTTTAAAAATTTTCTCGCCTGGTTGATTCTTCACGAAAACAATCGCCGCATCCGAGAACGTCCCGGCCACGACAACCGCGAAAGGCAATACTCCAGAATAATTCGTATAAACATAATACGCGTTCATTTCCTCTCCTCTACCTGTTGCCGTGCCCATGCTCTGACGCCGTCGATACACGTCGCACCGGACGGCCTAATGCATCCGATTATCGCGTAATACCCGCACACATTACATGTCGACATCAACGGCGCGCCATCTTCTGCAATTTTTTCAGCCAGCTTGTCGCACATCTTGTTCAGCGTATCAATCTCGCGGTCTTTCGCGTCGATGTCCGCTTGTGCGTATAGCACGCCGGTGCCTTTGCAATAACCGCAGTCAGACTTGATACCATCATGCATCCATCGTCCATCACCACCGCACCCCGGACACTGCATCACTCACCCCCTTACACACCGAATGCAAAAATGCTCCTCAGCGTTATACACAGGGAACCATGCAGGATTTAAAACGCAAAACCCGTCAACATTTTTTTCGTAATCCTCTTTATTTTTCGGCTTAAAAAACGCTGTACAATCTTTGCACTTACCATAATAGTTTCGTCGCATCACTCACCCCCTTATTTCCAATACCATACACCGTCTATCTGGACGGCTTGTTTGCCTTTTTTCTGCGCCTCAGGTTCATGATAACTCAATTCCCCGATGCGCCGTTTGTCGCATCCATTCGACTCCGTTATGTCATATACCTTCCCGTTAATATAATCATAGCGCCGTTCACCGGATTCGATGCCGAAGTTCCACGGGCTGAATGCTCCGCAAACCTGCTTCCTCATGCGCCGCATCACTCACCCCCTTGTAAATATCACGCGGATCGATTCACGCGTATCAGCCGGGATCACTTCCTCAACCCGTCCGCCTTCGCAGTGCGCGAGAAAGTCCGCGATCTGCTGATCTATCTCTTTGAGTCTTGCGAGCCGATCGTTGATCGACTGGTCGAGCTTTTCGACGTGTCCGATAGTCGGTGCGGGAACTTCGTGGAAATGTCTGGTAAAATACCATAGTCCACATCCAAACTCACCGCACAAATCTCCACCGCTATCAATACTCGTATCTAAACATTCCGCCGGACCATTAAAAGCCGAATACGTACCGTCCTGATCGTACCATTTGCCTTTCTCAAACATCTCGCCCTCCTTGTTATACCTATAATATATATCTATAGCTGTACTTTGTCAACATTTATTTTTAAAAAAGATCGGGTTGTTTTGGTGATGATTCTTCTATTATATTCAGCTTTGGTTGCGCCCGGAAAATCTCAATCCGTTCGCACGCCATCTTGTAATAATCTTTATCCAGCTCGCACCCGACGTAATCGAATCCCATATCTTCACACGCTATCAGACTTGACGCGCTCCCGACGTGTGTATCAAGGATCAACCATCCCGGTTTTGCGAATCTTTGCAAACACCATCTATATAATGCAATCGGTTTACCGGTGGGATGAAAGTTTTTTTCACCTCGTTCCGAATCTTTGAAAGCTCCGCACCATTGATGCCGAAATATTCTCAGCGTTCCCTTAAACGATGTCCACGCAAATTCACCATCGGAAAAAAAATTAGTTCCGTTTTCCTTATCCCATATTATAGGAGCCGAGCAGTCCCCTAAAAATCTTAAAAAATAATTTCCACCCCATATTATTTGATTAACTGATACGCGAAACAATTCATCGAAAAAAACTTTATTTGGAGGAACATCCCATTTTACAGTATTGGCCCCTTTACGCTCTTTCATAAATCCTGAAACATTTTTATTATATATACCATAGGGAGGATCAATTAA
>Ga0105103_10000117_pt1 | contig 40660 bp, 44 predicted proteins | sample PPLLaktember2015_2_FD_79107 | JGI IMG/M metagenome (GOLD analysis project Ga0105103, IMG submission 79107) | Freshwater sediment microbial communities from Prairie Pothole Lake near Jamestown, North Dakota, USA - PPLs Lake P7 Core (6) Depth... | ecosystem: Environmental > Aquatic > Freshwater >...
ACGAGGGTGTTGTCCCTCCCCGGGTATTTTGGCCGGAACCTTGATGCCCTTGCAGATGTTCTTACAACTGATATTGAAGGACCCTTCGAGATTGTGTGGGAGTCCACATTTGCGTCAAAGAAAGCCATGAAAAAGGACTATTCAAAAATAGCTGCGCTCTTAAAGCGTATTGCGCGACTGCGCGATGACTTCAGAATAATCTTCTTGTAAGCGCTGTACCCGAATCTTTCTTTGTTGAATAGGGTTAGAACCATTTTTAGCACCCTTGTCGGGTCTTCCTGAGCAAACCGTCGCGAGGCAAGGAAGCTTGGTCTTTTGCGTAAGCAAAAGTTCCGCAGCCGAACGCGAGCAAATGCAGTCGCTTGAACGGAATGAGCGTGTTTGCGGGGAATGCCCGACATCGATGCCCACCTGAATGAATCCAGGTAAACGCTGGGGCTAAACGGGCTTATACTCTTTAATCTGAAAACCGGAATCGCTGGTGTACTCAATATATGTGGATTTTTTCATAAAATCTCCTGAGTTCAGATAAACCTTCCTCGCCTCTCCCGTACCAAATTCCAAATAATCTGCGATGTGGGTATGGGCAAGGATAACAGCGTCGTATCCCTCCTTGAGCTTATCTTTGGCATATTCGCGGAACATGTTTTTAACCCTCGTGCTCTGCCCCTTTTTCTTTTTGGACATAATTGTGCTCATACCCATAGCTATTTTCCATGAAAGCTTGGGGCCAAAAAGGTTCATCGCACCAATGGTTAATGGTGTCTTCAATGCCCTTGTCACCGGATTCAAATAAAACTCGTCACCGTGGGAAATAAAAGTCCGCTTGCCTTCAATATCCATGGTGAGGTTTTTAACGCATTTGATCCCCGTGTAGGTCTCAAAGAAGGAACCCATATCAAACTCATGGTTGCCTTCTAAAAAATAGACTGATTTCCCTTTTTCCGTTATTGCTTTGAAAGAATCTACAATTGATCGATACCATGGGTAGATGTATCCCTGGTATCCATGGTAAAACTCAAAGAGATCGCCCAGGACGAATACCATATCTGCGTCGCTGCACACATTTCGAATAAAAGTCTCAACCAGCTTCAACTTCTTCTTATTCTTCCGGGTAAGGTGGGTATCGGAAAAAAAGATCATTTTCATGATGAATCAACCGAGGTAATCGTGGAGTGCATCCTGCCAGGTTCTCATGAGATGGCCGGTGTCCCTGTAAAGTTTTGAGCAGTCAAAGACCGAATATCGGGGCCTTTTGGCCTTTCGGTTCAGTTGTTCTGATGTGATTGGCTTCAGGGCCACATCGATGTTAAGACTCGAAAATATCTCCTGGGCAAAGTCAAACCATGTGCAGGAACCGGCATTTGCCACGTTGTAGATGCCTGACCTGTTCTGTTCGATAAGAAGCCTGATTGGATCGGCAAGGTCTTTTGTATAAGTAGGACATCCTCTCTGATCATTGACAACCTCAGCCACACCGCGTTCTTTTGCAATCCGGGTTACCTTCGTGATAAAGTTCACCCCACCGTGCCCATAAAGCCACTGGGTTCGTATGATAGTTGCATCGGGACAGTTGGCGAGGATCTTCTTTTCCCCGGAGAGTTTGCTCAACCCATACACCGATGCAGGGTTTGGTTCATCATCTTCCGTGTACGGCGTATCTTTCTCCCCATCAAAGACATAATCGGTGCTAATGTGGACCAACTTGATGTTGTGGGCATGGCAAAGCTGTGCCACGATGCCTGCGGCCTCCCCATTGACCCGGTCAGCAAGACTCAGGCAGTCCTCGCAATCATCTACATTCGTGTAGGCTGCAAGATTCAGAATAACATCAGGGCGAATTTCTCTGATTGTGCGTTCGCCGGCGTCTTTATCAGTAATGTCCCATTCCTCAATGTCGTAAGGAATGATGGTAAAGGAACGTTCCAGTATGGGCAAGATGTTTGTGCCCAGCAGGCCATGGCTCCCGGTGGTGAGTAATTTCAAAGGACTATCCTTCTATCTGTTTTTGTACATGAGGTCATAATATTCGAGGTATGCGCCGCTCTTGATTCGCTCCCACCAGCCCCTATTATCGAGGTACCATTTCACAGTGTTTTCCATGCCTCTTCTGAAATCTGTGGTGGTTGCATATGTGAGCTCTCTCTTTATCTTTGTTGAATCAATGGCGTACCTTCTGTCATGGCCAGGCCTGTCGGTAACATATTTGATAAGGCTCTCGGGCTTGCCGAGAATTTTCAGGATAAGCTTCACGATCTCGATGTTTGACCGTTCATTCTCACCGCCGATGTTGTACACATTCCCTATCTGTCCATTGTGGAGAACAGTATCAATTGCAATTGCATGGTCAATGACATGGATCCAGTCTCTTACATTCATACCATCCCCGTAGACAGGGAGTTCTTTATCCTCCAGGGCATTGGTAATGATGAGGGGTATCAACTTCTCGGGAAACTGATAGGGGCCGTAATTGTTCGAACACCGGGTGATTAGTACTGGAGTTCCATAGGTCTTATGGTATGCCATGGCAAGCATGTCTGCCGAGGTTTTTGATGCAGAATAGGGGCTGTTCGGTGCAAGTGGCGTAGACTCGGTAAACCTTCCCTCCTTGCCGAGGGAACCGTACACCTCGTCGGTCGATATCTGGATGAAACGCTTTATTTCCTTCTTTCGTACCTCTTCCAGAAGATTGAATGTACCGTTGATATTGGTCTGTATAAAAGCGTCAGGATCGAGGATGCTTCTGTCCACATGGGATTCAGCGGCAAAATTGATCACTACATCGACTCCTTGTTCAAATACCCGTTCAAGATCCGCTTTGCTGGCAATATCCCCTCTGACAAAGGTATACCGGGGATCGCTTTCCACATCCTGTAGATTTTCCAGGTTTCCGGCATATGTTAGCTTGTCGAGATTAACTATGGAGTATGGATATTTTGATAGCATGTAGCTGATGAAATTGCTTCCGATAAAACCACATCCACCTGTTACAAGTATTCTTGTCTTATCCATCCTTTCTCTCCCAGCTATAGGGTATATCATTTTTGTGCGGGTCGAGGCGGTACTCATCAGGATCTTTCCTATCATAAACTTCCGTAGGAACGTTAAGTGCAATTGCCTCATCTTCGCTTATGCATTTCCATCCGTGATAAATCATGGCCGGCACCTTTACTACCATGGGATTATATTCACCGATGAAAAACTCATTTACTTCACCTTTTGTTGGAGATTTTTTCCTGCTATCATAGAGAACCAGTTTGAGCATCCCCTTTACACAGGTAATGCAGTCATCCTGCCTCTTGTGATAGTGCCATGCCTTTACCACGCCGGGAAAGGTTGTAGTGATATATACCTGCCCGAACTTTACGAACATATCATCGTCATTTCGTAATATCTCCATAAGCCTTCCCCGTTCATCGGGGATGAATTTCAATTGCTTGGTTGTTACTCCTTTGATCATGGTATCTCCTTTCTGAAGATCAGACATCAGATAACAGATGGCCAAGCTTTGCTTGGCTGACAGAAGTCAGACCAAATTCTGTTATCTGTCTTTTCTCTGTCATCTGTCAACTTACTTCTCTCTTCTTTCTGTCTTCAGTCTTTCTTCTGTCCTCTGTCCTCTTTCTTCTTATGTGTTATTCGCTCCTGTTTGAGCCACAAGAACACTTGCCCTGAGAAGTGATTCAAATGTTCCTGCATCAGTCCACCAACCCTTGAGCATTTCCCACGTCATAGTACCTTCCTTGACATAGGCATTGTTAACGTCGGTAATCTCAAGCTCTCCTCTGTCAGAGGGCTTAAGGGTTTTCACAATATCAAATACCCTGCCATCAAATAGATATATCCCGATAACAGCAAGGTTACTCTTCGGCTGTTTTGGTTTTTCTACTATATTAGTAAGCTTTCCATCCACAATCTCTGCAACACCAAACCGCTCAGGATCGGGAACTTCTTTGAGGAGTATCTTTGCCCCTCGTTTCTGTTTTTCAAAATCCCTCACAGCCTTAATGATATTTCGTTCAATGATATTATCTCCCAGAACTACACAGATAGGTTTGCCGTCAGCAAAGTATTCCGCAAGAGACAGGGCATCGGCTATGCCGCCCTCACCTTCCTGGTATGTGTAATTGATATGTTTTAGACCAAACTCCTTTCCATTTCCCATGAGTCGAAGAAAATCACCAGCATGGCTTCCACCGGTAACGATCATGATATCCGTTATTCCCGCTTTAATGAGCGCCTCGATTGGATAGAAGATCATGGGCTTATTATATACGGGAAGAAGATGTTTGTTTGTAATTTTGGTAAGTGGAGAAAGTCTTGTTCCAAGTCCTCCAGCTAAAATCACACCTTTCATGAAAAAACCTCCTTTGTTAAGTGTCCCTTATCTTTCAAGCATTCCAAATCTTTTATCGATATCACCCATTTTCCCCATAAGGCCAGTAAGATCAAAACCAAGATTTAAGCTTGTATCATTTGGCCTTTTTGTCTGCTTGAGGGTGAGAATAATTGCCCAGCATTTTGGTTGATAGACAAGTTGATACTGTGTATCAATCCAATCTTTATTCTTAAAAGAATAAACAATCCGATATCTTCCGATCACATTATTGTATCTCCCTCCAATGTCGAGATCCATCTGGTGAGCTAAATCCTGGGTATAATTATGGGATATATTCATGTAATAAATTTCCGGAAAAACATATCGTAAAACATTTCTCGTGGCTGTAATCCCCTGACCGTGGACGTTCAGTGCGGCTTCGTTGACGAATGAGACGTTCTTTCGCACAAAAAGGGTCAGCCTTCCCGTGATATCTGAAAATCTGTCACCAGAACCTTTGTATATATCTGACAAAGGCAGGTTTCCCGACAGCCCGTATGTCTGGAAAACTTCGAAGAGCGAAAGTTCTCTCCCTCCAACCTGCGGAGTGAATGTATTAAGGTAGTGGCCCAACGAATACGTTATGGTGTTTGTTTTCCCTATCCTGTCAAAGGGATCTATCAGTGGTATTTCTTCGTATGAGTTATTGGATATAAAGGTATAATGGACTTGCGGTCTAATAACACTCTGTATGGTTCCAATATTCCATAGATTGACATTATAGTTTCTCATGAATTGAACGTTTGCAACGCTATCGAATTTTACTGTTTCAAGGTTCTTAGTGGACGTGTCATCACGATCAGACTCATTGACATAATAAAATTTTTCAAAAAGCGTTCCGGATAGAAGAAAATTCACCCCGTTCCATGAGAAAGGGAGCCGAAGCCGTGGCTCTATGCTCAGGCGTGAATACGTGTTGCCTTTTTCCCTATAGAAATTGACTACGTCAGTTGAGATGTCAGCGTATAAAAACCTTCGGAAGATTGGAAGATAATCGGTAAAGAAGGTAGCGTGAGGGTAGAATTTGAAGGTTGAATCATTGTCCTTGACTGTAAGGTTTCTGAAATGTGCCCCTTCAACGGTAAGCAAGGAATTGCTAAAAGGCTTTTCGAGGTAGGCTGTTGACTTTAAAAGGTTTTCACTCCGTTCTTCTATGGGATCTCTAAAATCAACAAGATAGGCGTAATCTGAAACATAGTCAATATTGGTTTTGAGACGTACGTCTTTCAATAAAGTCTGTTCGTGCTTGCCCTTGATTTCATATCGCCAATGGTCAAATTTTGTATCGTCAATGATAGCAAAATTCCAATTACCCTTCAGACCTTCCTTGACGTCATACCTGAACTCTAACTCAGGTTTGAATCCTCTCTTTTCAATGTATTCCAATCCAATGGTAGCGTCTTTATCTTTGTCGATAGCCCAAAAATATGAATCTTTTATTTTTATACCATCCCTGCTGGAAAGGGTGAGTTCCGGCATGAGGAATCCTGATTGTCTCTGCGTTAACACTGGAAAAAGACCATATGGCAGATAAAGCACTGTCTGGTCAAGAATATGAAACCGCGTTTCTTTTGTTTTGGCGTATCCTTCAATAGTTATATCAACATCGCGCGCAGAAAATTTCCAATCAGGTTGAGGCATATCGCATGTGGTAAACTGCCCTTTTTTTACTTTGTATTGCTGGTCACCAACCTTTTCAATCTGTTCGCCTATTATCGTGAAGTTATTCTGTTTTATATATATTGTTCCCTTCTCAATTGTCCCTGTTTTTGTTTCCAGATTGAGGCTAAGCTTCTCGCACTTGATAAAATCCTCTCCGTCCTGGAGCAGTATATTGCCCGAAGCTATAACATCAGCAGAGTTCATATCATATATCACTTCGTCGGCTTTCAATCGCCTGGTTCCTTCTTGTAAATCAACATTCCCTTTGGCCGTATAAACATTATTCGCCTTATCGTATTCCAATGAGTTGGCAGATATATCAACAGAATCAGTAGTTATGGATAGTTTCGGCAGTTTGAATGTCGGGGTTTTGCCGGAGGCAAAATCGGGCATGAACAGACACACAATCATGAGCAGCAACGAAAGGCCTTTAAAAAATATCATCGATAATCGCCGTACATTCTCCAATTAAATACAGGGAACCGGTTATTATAAGAACATCCCCTTCATTCAACATTGACTTCGCTTTTTTGAGGGCTAATGATGCATTGTCAGCAACAAAAGCCTTGGGAGCAAACTCCTTCAAGGACTCAGGGAATAACGCTCTGTCATTTGCCGACGAAGTAAAAATTACATCATCAGCGAAAGGAAGGAGTTCGCTGAGCATCTTTTCATATTCTTTATCCTTCATGACACCAAAAATCAACAACCTTCTTCTGTTAGGAAACTGACTTTTTAAAAAATTCACCAGCGTTCTTATTCCATCAACATTGTGGGCGCCATCGAGGATTATTGTTGGTTTTTCCTTGATAATCTCAATCCTTCCTGGCCAGGTAACTTCTGAAAGACCGGCATAGACACCTCTCTTATCGATACCGAATCCAAGGGATGAGAGGAGTTCAGCCGTACATAGCGCTATCGCGGCATTTCCTAACTGGTGATCTCCTTTCAGATTGATATAAACGTTGTCAAGATTTGTCAAAAGACCCGCATACAACATGGTCTGGGTTGCTTTTTTTTCATAAAGAAAATCACGCCCCATCACATAGACAGGACTGTTGTTAATGGTGCCCGTTTCCTCAATGATTCGCCCAGGTAAATCCCGAGCGCCGGTAACAACAGGCACACCCTTTTTTATGATGCCGGCTTTCTCACGCGCAATACGAAGGATATCTTCTCCAAGGTAATCCATGTGGTCGAGGGCTACGTTCGTGATGACCGAGACAAGCGGATTCACCACATTTGTCGAATCGAGCCTTCCTCCAAGACCTACCTCAATCAGGGCAATGTCAACGTTGCTTCTTCGAAAATACTCAAAAGCGAGAGCTGTGGTAAAATCAAAGAAGGTAAATGTTCTCTTCGGGTCAACACTCTCAGTACGTTGTCGTATAGAAACAACTAAATCTGCTACCTCAGCCTCGGTAATTCTTTCTTCATTGATAGTTATTCTTTCGGTGAAAGAGACAAGATGGGGGGAGGTATACTTGCCAACCCTATAACCTGCAGACTTTAATATGTGAGAAAGCATGGCGGCAACCGAACCCTTTCCGTTCGTACCGCCAATGTGAACCGTTTTCAGAAATTTATGGGGATTTCCAATAATAGTGAGAATCCATTGAACATTCTCGAGTCCAAATACCATACCAAACTTCTCAAGGTTATAGAGGTATTCGAGGGCATTGGAGTATTCCGTCATGTTATCATGGATAGTATGGTAAATAATTTCTGTTTGAGTTCCTTCCGTGGGATAATCATATCGATCATACCATGCTCAAAAAGAAACTCTGATCGTTGAAATCCTTGTGGTAGTTCCTCTTTAATCGTGTCTTTGATAACCCTCGGCCCTGCAAATCCAATCATGGCCTTCGGCTCAGCGATAATAATGTCTCCCAGCATCCCCATACTGGCTGTAACACCACCAAGGGTAGGATCGGTGAGCACTGTGAGGTAAGGGATTCTGCTGGATTTAAGCCGATAGATTGCCCCTGAAACCTTTGACATCTGCATTAAGGACATGATGCCCTCCTGCATTCGGGCACCCCCCGATGAGCAGAAGAGGATTACCGGTAGCCTCTGGCTGAGCCCTTGTTCCAGAATCCTGGTAACCTTCTCACCCACAACCGACCCGAGGCTCCCGCCCATAAACGAAAAATCAAAGATGGCTGCAAGGACATCGATACCATTGATCTTTCCTTGGCCACATATCATGGCATCAATCTTTTTCGTTGACTCTTTTGCCTCAATAAGTCTGGTTTTATACGGCTTTGTATCCTTGAACTTAAGGAAATCGACTGGTTCTATATTTGGAAAGAGTTCAGTAAAACTACCCTTGTCAAAAATTGTTGCAATTCTGTTCTCTACCGTGAGAGGAAAATGATAAAAACACTTTGGGCAAACATGCTGATTCCTTTCAACCTCTCTCTTGTAAAGAAGCTCCTGGCAAGAACTGCATTTAATCCAGAGAGATTCATCCCTCTCTGCATGCTTTATTTCCTTCGCGATATCAATTTCTTTATACGGTTTTCGTTCTTTATCTTTTTCTTTTCTTGTAAAAAATCCCATGAATCGTTTTTTTCCTGTTGAATTTTTGATAGAAAACTACCAGAATAACAGTGTTATGTCAATAAAAAGGGTCGTCATAGATGGGGCATGCAAACTCGAAGGAGCCCTCAATGAACATAGCAAAAGAGGTGGCGTTCTTATCTGCCATCCCCACCCTTTGTATGGCGGTGATATGCACAACAACGTAGTACATGCAATTGAAGAGGGATTCATCAGGAAAGACTTTACTACCCTGAGATTCAATTTTCGCGGTGTTGGCAGCAGTGAAGGTAGCTATGGAGAGGGGAAGGGAGAAGTTGAAGACCTGATGAGCGCTGTTGTTTTCTTGAAAGGTCAGATTGATAGCGACGCTTCTATCCTGCTTGCAGGATATTCCTTTGGCGCGTGGATATGTTCAATGGCAGCACCAAAAATGGAAAGGCTGAATGGTCTCTTCCTGGTCTCCTACCCCTTTGCCTTTTATGAAAGTGACACATTGAAAAATTATGAAGGAACGATATTCATGGTAGGTGGAAAATATGATGATATTGGGCCTGTTTCACAGCTCATGGATGTGTATAAAACTATGCCTGCAATTCAGAAATCATTGAAAATCATCCCAACCGATCATTTTTACGGGGGTAAAGAGGGAGAGATAACGGATTTTATCAAAGAAGTTGTGCCTTCCCTTGAGAAACGGGACAGAAGCACGTGAAATGCATCCGGACAGGCCCTCTAAGACCTGCCCGGAAAGAACTAATCACTGATCTTGACAGCCCAATGGTACCTTCTCTACGTCGACGGTCTTAAAACTCATGCTACATGACCCAAGCTGCCAAGGAACTTCCGTATCATTGTAAAATCCACAGGCAAAAGATTTGAAAGATACTGACCTGTTCGTGTACTTCACCTGGAACATGGGCCAGAAATAGATATTGTCCACGCCACCGACAAAAAACTGCAAACCCATACCTTCAAAGAAATCCCAGATTTCCCCACTTGCTACGCTACCATAAATATTATCCGTTGAGATAGTATTGGGTAGAGTGTGCCAGGTATCATCGACATCGAAATCCTCTGCGCATGTGATTACGTTGTATTGATTGACATCTGCCACTATGTGAAGGTATATGGGCCCGCCTCCACCAGCTTTACCCACGATATCTTCACCATTGATCTCAAAGCCTTTGATGTTTACTTTTCCCTTAAACCACGCATCCGTTATTGGCGTCTGCGCGGAAGCAGCAGAGGATATCATGAATACAAAAAGCGTTATTCCTAAAACAATGGTGCTCATCTTTGCAATCTTCATGGTTACCTACCTCCTTCTATCCAGTTGTTATTTGTTGCTCACACATACCCTGTCAGTCAGAACGGACCAAGTTGCGAGCAACTCAAAAAATAATGTTTTGAGCCCTCCTTAAGCTTGTCTGAACACCATCACCTCCTTACAAGTTATTCTTTTTGTCAAGGGCCCGCCCCAAAAACACACATAAGCAACCGTGGATAGTGTTTAATTTTACAAATTTATCCATCAATTCGCTGTTCATGTCAATATAAATAACGTTGTTCAAGTCAATATAATTGCCGCTACGAATGGCTATTTTTGACAAGGCCCGGCAATAGGAATTAAAATATACAGCTATGCCGATTTTCAAATTAATCACGGATTACGCTCCCAGAGGCGATCAGCCCCGGGCGATTGACAAGATTGCGAAGAACCTGACCGATGGTGTTCCCCACCAGGTGCTCCTCGGCGTGACCGGCTCTGGCAAGACCTTCACCATGGCAAATGTCATCGAGCGGATTCAGCGCCCTGCCCTTGTTATATCCCACAATAAGACCCTGGCAGCGCAGCTCTTCACAGAGTTCAAGACACTTTTCCCGGAAAACGAGGTCCACTTTTTCGTGAGCTACTATGACTACTATCAGCCGGAGGCTTACAAACCCCAGACCGACACGTACATCGAAAAAGACTCGTCCATCAACGAGGAGATTGACAAGCTCAGGCTCATGGCCACGAATGCACTTTTCGAGCGGGATGACGTTATCATCGTTGCAAGCGTGTCATGCATCTATGGCCTTGGCTCTCCAGAGGCTTACTATGGGATGCTGATTGTACTTGAAGAAGGTCAGAATATACCCAGGCGGATGCTTCTTGACAAGCTTATCGACAGCCAGTATGAGAGAAATGATACGGATTTCTACCGGGGAAAATTCAGGATTCGTGGAGAGAACATCGATATCTTTCCCGCCTATGAAGAGGAAAATGCATATCGCGTTGTTCTTGTTGATGACAAGGTTGAATCCATCCATACCATTGATCCTCTTACCGGCAAGATTATCAACAGGTTAAGAAGATGTACCATTTTTCCTGCAACCCACTATGTAACCCCCCGACATACCCTCGAAAGGGCGCTCAAGACCATTGAGGAGGAGCTTAAGGAGCAGCTTGCCGTGCAGCGCTCTCAGAACAAACTCCTTGAGGCCCAGAGGCTCGAAATGAGAACAAAATATGATCTCGAGATGATCCGGGAGATAGGCTACTGCTCAGGCATCGAGAACTATTCTCGCCACCTCACCGGCAGGCTGCCTGGTGAACCGCCCCCGACACTTATCGATTACCTGCCAAAGGATGCTGTGATCATGATAGACGAAAGCCACGTAACCGTTCCGCAGCTCACGGGAATGTACCGTGGTGACCGGTCACGGAAAACGACCCTTGTAGAGTATGGCTTCAGGCTTCCATCAGCGCTCGATAACAGGCCGCTCACCTTTGAGGAATTCGAGGAGCGGGAGGGGCAGGTTCTCTACATCTCAGCCACACCCGCCTCATACGAGTTAAACAAAGCGAAGGGGCATGTGGTTGATCAGATTATCAGGCCCACCGGCCTCATGGACCCGAAAATAGAGGTGAAAGCTGCCAAAAATCAAGTTGACACCCTTCTCCCTGAAATCCGCTCTGTTGTCAAAGCCGGGGAACGGGTGCTTGTCACCACCCTCACGAAAAGATTTGCTGAGGACCTGACTGACTATCTCCTGGATGCAGGCATTAAGGCAAAATATCTCCACTCAGATATTGATACACTGGAACGGGTTGCCATTGTTCGGGATTTGAGAAAAGGAAAGTTCGATGTTCTGGTGGGTGTGAATCTCCTCAGAGAAGGACTTGATCTGCCGGAAGTGGCCCTTGTGGCCATACTGGATGCGGATAAGGAAGGCTTTTTACGATCTCAAACCTCCCTGATCCAGACCTGTGGACGTACTGCACGGAACATTAATGGCCGCGTTTTGATGTTCGGAGATGTAGTAACCAACTCCATGAGGCGGGCCATCCAGGAAACGGAGAGAAGGCGCAAGGTTCAGGGGCAGTACAATAAGGACCACGGAATAACGCCGGAAGGTATCAAAAAGGATGTGGTCGATATCCTGTCATCCATCTATGAAAAGGACTACTACACTATCCCCGTCGATGAATTTGAAGAACAAGGGATTGAGCCTAAGAAGCTGTCAAAGATGGTAAATAAGCTCAGGAAGGAGATCAACGAGGCAGCAAAACGATGGGATTTTGAGAAAGCTGCCCAATTACGGGACCGGCTGATGAAGCTCGAGCAGATGGAATTGGCTTTGTGATAAAAGAGACATGGCCACTTTGTCACAGTTTTAAGTGAGAAGGAATGTATAAATTCGGTACAATAGGTTTAGCATCTGTGTCGGGGTTTTCTCCGCAAACACGCTCATTACGCTCCGGCGGCTTCATTCGCTCGCGTTCGGCTTCGGAACTTTTGCGTATGCAAAAGAGCAAGCTTCCTTGCCTCTCGACGGTTTGCTTAAGAAAAACCCGGCACGACGCTCTCGTGACGTATTTGGGTTAAAATGAAATTCAGTAAAGAAAGGTATTTGGAAGTGTTACTCCGAACTCCGAACTTTAAACTCCGAACTTGTTCAATACCTAGCCTATTGCCCATTGCCTATAGCCATTAATTAATCATGATCGATGAACAAACCCTCAATAATCTGCCGGAAGCATCAGGTGTTTATTTCTTCAGAGACAAAGACAAGCGGATTATATACATCGGTAAAGCAAGAAACCTCAGGGACAGGGTAAAGAGTTATTGCAGGGAAGCTGCCAGGGACGCCAAAACAGAACACCTTATAAAAAATATTGACCATGTCGATGTCCTTCTCACGGAGAATGAAAAAGAGGCATTTCTCCTGGAAAACAACCTCATCAAAGAGCACACCCCGAAATACAACGTTAACTTGCGGGATGATAAAACGTACATTTCGTTAAAAGTGAGCCTGCAGCATCCATTTCCCGGCATTTATGTTACGCGGGAGATCAAGAATGACGGTGCCCTCTATCTGGGCCCCTACCCTCACGCACGGGATGTGAAGGAAGTACTGAAGCTTGTGCAGGGCATTTACCCCATCAGGCGTTGCAAGGATTCGGTATTTAACAAACGGAAACGGCCATGCATCCTTTTTGAAATCGGCAAATGTATCGGTCCCTGTTCAGGGAAACTGGACAAGGTTGAATACCGCAGGGTTGTTGATGAAATGGTAGATTTTCTCTCAGGCAAAAATGAAAAAGTTCTCAGGGATCTGAAAAAACAGATAGAAGAGGCAGGGACTGCCTGGAGGTTCGACGAGGCAAAAACATTGAAGGAGCGATATCTGGCCATCCAGGACATGGTTGAGAAACAGAATGTTCATGAACACTTTGGAAAAAACAGGGATGTCTGGGCATTTGCGACAGGAGAAGACGGTCTGAAAAGTGTTCTATTATGCTTCAGAAAAGGTGTCCTCATTGCAAAAAGGAGGTTTAACAACAAGGCAACTGCCATGCCTTTTAACGAAGCAATAAGCTCGTTTATCTTTCAGTATTATTCTACACGGGCCATACCTGAAGAGATCATTCTTTCAGAAAATTTGGATGATTTGCCCTTTCTCGAAAAACACTTAAAAGAAACAGCAAAAAAACCTGTGAAGATCTTTGGGCCGCAAACAAAACCGGGTAAGGAGATGGCGGGTCTTGCCATAGAGAACCTTCACGAGTCTGAGCAGATTCTTCTGGACGAGGCCTTCAAACATGCCCTCCACTTGAGAAAAAATCCCATTCGAATTGAGGCCTACGATATCTCCCACACTCATGGCAAAAATCCTTCGGGCGTCATGGTGGTTTTTGAAGGATTCAAAATGACCAAGAATGGGTACCGGGTTTTTCACATCAGGGGGGAAGCCACCATGGATGACGTGGCGATGATGGGGGAAATTCTGAGAAGGCGTATGACTGATGACAAAATTACTCCCCTTCCTGACCTCATTGTTATCGACGGCGGAAAGGGCCATCTTTCGGCTGTCGTCAAAGTACTCAGGGATCTGGATATGACGATTGATACAATCAGTATTGCGAAGGACCCCCGTAGAAAAAACATGGAAGACATCATTTACCTACCCATGAGAAAAAACCCTCTCCCGCTCCCAAAGACTTCTCCTGTACTGAAAGAGATTGTGAAGATGCGGGATGAAGCCCACAGGTTTGCCGTTGCATCACACAAGCGGTGGAAAAGGAGAGAAGACCTTGCTGGGCAAAGGTGATCGGTCCCTTGGAAACTAACTTCCGTGTAATCCAACAAATCTCGTAGCTAATCTCGTGCCATTGTAGCCTCATTCTTGCCACACAAAAGGGTCATAGTATAAAAAGTGCTGAAAAATAGCCATGTTCTGATGATCCTGCAGATGGTACGCAATTTGCTGATAGGAACAATGACATGTAACACAGACGGTAGGCAATCGGCGAGGGGTAGCTGAGAGGAGAGACTTGTGCGCCAGATTGCACCTTCATGGATCATCAAATCAACTGCCATAGCAACATCAAGGGTTATCCGGAAGATCAAAAGACCTACCATGGCATTACCACGAAAAACGAGTTTATTGTTTACATGGGCCGTGTGTTGGTATTTATTTGCAACCCTTATTTTAATGATAATTCATGCTCGACTATGATTTTACCGGGAATCATGGCCGAATTGATACCCGTTAAAGGAGGATATGAATGCAAACCCATCGTAATGCAGTAGTGAAAAATGAATATGATCTTATTCTTGAGTTCGCCCGGGCTGTGGTGCCCAGCAATTGGAATGTGTACTGGAATTGGTCAAAAAAAGAGATGAAAAAAACCCGTCATACCTGTAACATTCAGTTGCGGGCTGACCCCAACCATAATGACCTGGAAGATGATCATCTTGCCATGGTACACAACTTGCGCTGGCTTAATGGTGTCATGTTTACGGAAATATATTTGGACACGTATCGCTTCTACGCCATGGAGGAAACCATATTACACGAACTGGCTCACGTAGCCGAACAACGCTATATAATGTTAAAAGAGGGGGGCTTCAGGCAAGAAAATGCCTCAATATATGGTAAGTTCTGCCGTCGTACTGACAGCAAAAAGGCTCAAAAATCGCACGTAGTTTTTCCATTCATTGATGAATACGAAGATCACGGGGAGCTATTTGAACGATGTCTCAGCGCTTTTCATTCTCGTGCAAAAAGGAAAGGGAAGACACTGGATTTAGCAAAACTTTTCGCTCTTCCCCGCTAATGGTGTAATGTTGAACAAAAGATTAGCCGATATATTCATTCAACGATGAAGAGGAGGAGTGGTAGAAATAATGTTTATACGTGTACAATATCAAGATGACAGCTATGGTGAAGTTGATGCTCGCATACTCGATAGGCTGCTCCTAGGCAAGACTCTCAGACAGTTCTATCGCCCATCAGAAGAACGATGGATCAATGTTTATCGTGATCCTATCAGGGGTTTGGGTGGTGACTATTCGGGACAAGACAGACGACAACCTACTATGAACATATAAGGGTTAATCGCACATATAATGAAGCGAAGTCGCGGACGCGGATGAAAAGGCTTGCTTCAAACTATGTTGTGCTAACATTTTCGGCCTAAATTTCTATCAGAACAGGTCGGGGCTAAGCATCTATGGCCTATTTATTCTCTATCCAGCACCCCTCGCGTCGAAAATATCCCTCTACTTCTTCCAGGCGACCTCTGAGTTGCTCATCTTCTTGGGCACACAGCATGCTTTGTCTCTGAATATTCCTGCAGGCGCTCCTGAGGACATAGCGCAAACTATCCTCGTCTTCAAAGTAAGATCTGCGAAAGAAAGGATCAAGATAAGAGAGCACGGTAACGCCATCCATGTCCTGTCTCAAACAACTATTCACCAGATCAGTGTAAGAGTGAATTAAGGCTTTCTCGTTCTCCGATGATCTAAGCCCGGCAAATGACGCCAGATAGTCAACCACATGTTTTCCAATCACGATTCGCGGATATATGGCCACCTGAGATTCTAATTTATAGGCTCTGCCAACCGCTTGACCATAAAGATCGGCCTCATTGAGTTCTGCACAAATTCCCACATCAACAGCTCCCCTGATGAGAATACCTTCTGCAAACTGTGTTAAGATCAACAACCCAAGCTGTCTTAGTAAACCATAAAGGCTGGAGAGCGGACGATACCCCTTCTGTCCTCCAAGATTGATTTTTAGCATGGCCAGGTCGGTAAAGAACTGATAACCGATTACAGGTTCGAGACTTCTTTCGACAATCCTGAGCTGTGCCGCATTCAACTTCAACCTTAGTTGGTCCGGAACACCATGGAATCTCGGCACTGCATGGTTAAGCAACCTTATCCTCTCTCTGAAGCGTTCAACCGTTCCAAACGTCTCTTGCGCTATACGACTAAATGTCTTCTTGTCTTTGACAGTCTTCGGGATTCCAGCAAACCTCTCAAGCGCCGCTCCTTGACCGAGAAGATCGACGAGCGCCACAATATAGAAACTCGCTTTGTTTTTCTTCGCATTCAGAGCTGTCTCTGATTTTCCCAGTGCTTTATCGGTGCGATGCCAATAGTACTGAGTGTCACCGGTTACTTCTCGAATAACCTCACAGAAACCAGGCAATGCTACCTTATCATTCTCGTTGTGTAAAACGGCTTCGAGGATAAGCAAGCCAGCCACCGGGCCATCGTACTTGTCTATCCGAAAGCGGTTTGAATTCCACAAAAACTCCCACCTTAACTTTCTTACATTCTCGACGTTAGGATCCTTGCTGATCTTTAACCTTTCGAAGCGGCGTTTTCCGATTTGTTCCTTTCTCTTGAAACCGATTGAAGGCTTTGAGGTCAGGTATTTTTCCACAAGATAGTATCGCGTTTCCCCACGACAGTTCTCTTTCCGGACGCGTCGATCCAAATTGCCGTCTCTCGATAGCAAGGAAGTTTGCTCTATGATTGTCTCTCTGTGATCAGGAAGCATCGAGGGATCTACATCGGAGATTAGAAATTTTCTTTCAATCTCGATAAAGTTGTCTGCAACCACCAGTCCTGCTTTCATCGTTTTTTGTTCACTCTAATAGGCATTCAATGCAGGCCTGTAACAACCCCCACCCGTAGAAAGGCGGGCCCAGGCTGGCAGATGGAGACCTGTTCTGGAGCGAAGATTCTCACCCAACAAGTTCCTGGAGTTTTCTTACCCTGTTTCTGTGCAGTGAATTCTCCTCAGCCTTGTTCGGTCAGTCTTCTCTTGGCTTCCCCCAGTAACTCAATTGCCTGCCCAGCCTGATCCACCGTAAGCGAGACTCCTGCTTGAGTGGCAACCAACTCTCCATCTGTGGCCAAATGATGCATTCTGAAATCTATCATTTTTGCACCCTTCACTTCCCGCACAGTTACCAGCAGCTTTTGATACTTCTTGTCATTGATTTTTCCAATCAGCATAAAACCTCCTTTTATTCTCTATACACACCATTCGCAAAACGAGTCCATAAGCGCCCTCTCAAAGTCGTTTGGTCAGCTTCAGCGCTCAACTTTCCCGATCTTCAAAGCCTCTATGATGCTAAGTAATTGCTCTTTGTGAGATATTTGCTGGGAGATTAAAACCCTATCCAGCAAAACAACCATTGCTCGTTAAAAAGATGAAGATAAGAGGCAGGCTCGATGGACTTTTGTCATAATACCACATAATATTGAGAATTGATAGTATTTGCCTTTTCCCCGTATCTTTCGGAGTGGCTATGTGGTACAATGAATGTAACATAGCCTGTAACATTATACCTACCCATATGCCGGAATGTGAACAACAACTGGATCATCATCTGAAGAGCGGCACGGAATAAACATTCTCCGAGGAGGCATCGATGAAAATACCATTAAGGGACGAGGATGAGTGTACGAACGATCAGCCCTTATCCCATAAGCCTGACATGAACAAAAACTTCGTGAACATGGAGACAGAGAAATCATTCCGCCTTCTTTCTTCCGCCGAACACTTAAAAGAAGCAAAAAATGCCCTTGAAGATGGCTATAGAATAGATACAGATCCGATGAAAACGTCTTGGGGAAGGCTTAATGACGCAAAACGGCATCTGATGGCAATAGGCCCCAAAACATCTCAATATAATGCGGCCAAGGGGCTTGCGGATGAGGTAATCCAAAGAAAAAAGCAGATGCGGGATGCCTGCGCAAGTGCGGTGCTTAAACACATGGTCTCCCAGCGTGAAACATTGGCAAATGAACTGGAACAATATTTCGCCAACAAAGGCATTTATGTTGAAATTGAACTTAACGGAACTGACAAAACATCTTTAAGGGTCTCATCTGCGGTGTTGAAGGTGACATCCATCAATAGAATTGCTGATGAAACAGCTTTTTTCTCTCACCTCAAGAGAGTGGGTTTCACAAGCATTGCGTTTGATAACAGCAATGGGGGTGTAAAAATTTATAAGCTGGAATCCCAATAACGAGTTTCGGTTGTAAATCATTAATCCGGCAGACTCATGAAAGCTTAATCATTGATGGTGGTAACCAGCACCTGGTGGTAAAAAAATAATCTTGCATTTTCGGAAAGAATTATTCATACTGAATAATCATCTGGGGTAAACCCATTATATAAGGAGAACAAGGATGCCAGAAGGAAAAGTAAAATGGTTTAATGATTCAAAAGGATTTGGATTTATCGAGCAGGAGGATGGCAAAGACGTATTCGTACATCATTCTGCGATCCAGGGAGAGGGCTTTAAATCACTTGCCGAGGGTGATCGTGTCAGTTTCGACATTGTCCAAGGCCCTAAGGGTCCTGCTGCCGGAAATGTTCGTAAGCTTAAGGGCTGAACTTCATTTTACGTTAAAAGCCTCCCTTATGTGGGGGGCTTTTTTATTCCCTCCACATAGATAAGGCAATACTGCTTCTCGCTTTCAATCCGTAATCTTCAGATTCAAAGCATATCAAATTTGAACAGTAGTAAACATATGAGAACATCATCTTCTTTCCTTCTGCCCATGCGATAAAAGTCCTTGTTGTTGCCTCTGAGTCAGTGTAGAATCTCAGACAAGATAACTCGATATACTATTTGAGGTGAAAGATATTCATGGAAGCTTTATTTCTGTCAACATCAGTTGTGGCGCTTGCCGAGATGGGTGATAAGACCCAATTACTGTCCTTTGTACTCGCTGCAAAGCTCAAGCATAGAATGGCAATTATCATAGGTATTTTCTTTGCCACCCTCGCCAATCATTTTTTTGCCGGGTCTGTAGGCGCCTGGCTTGCTTCTTTAATTTCCCCACAAACATTGAAATGGGTTGTGGCAATCTCCTTTTTTGCCTTTGGCATATGGGCATTAAGACCGGATAAACTGGATGACAATCAGAGCCTCAGGGGTACCAGTGTGTTTGTCACTACGCTGATTGCCTTTTTTATTGTGGAGATGGGTGATAAGACCCAGTTGGCAACTATAGCGCTGGCAGCCCGTTACGATTCGCTCACTTCAGTCGTCATGGGAACAACCCTTGGTATGATGATTGCCAATGTGCCGGCAGTCTGGGTTGGCGAAAAACTCACACATCGGATTAATATGAAAGTAATGCACTGGATAGCAGCAGCGTTATTTATTGTACTGGGAATTTTGGCACTTTTCGCGCCAATATCAAGAGCATAACTCTACCTCAAAATAACGATATATCTGGCCCTGCCTCGGCACTTTGAATCCTTGGGCAAAGATGGGAAAAACATTCTCGTTGATTGCGGCTTCATGGTAAATCACGGTTTTCTTCGACCTTTAGTATATTACCAACGATTCCTTTAGTATAGAGCCTGCCGGCGGTTTCAAAGAGTATATAGTGTGTTGACAGGAGTGGAATCCGCAATTCTTCCGCAAGCTGGATTGTTTCAGGAGGGGGACGCTTTCCACGAACTATGATAATGGCTGCTATGCCAAGAGTGTGTGCCGTATGAATTATATTAGGATTTGTCAGACCGGTCAGCAACAACATCCCAGCTTTAGCAAGCAACAAAACGTCAGCTATGGAATCTGCACAGCCGGCTTTTGTTATCTCCAAGTCCAACTGATCGTGGCCAACAAATATCTCTGCGTCCAGTATCTCTTTCATCTCTTGCAAAGTCATTGTGGGCTCCTTTTATAGTTTAAAATATACTATTTATTCAATGGACGGATGACACCATTGTCTTCGATAACAATTGACCGTGGTTTGATATCTGTTGTGGTAAGGTCCTTGATGAGCCTGATTGAATCGCCGGCGGGATCTATCTCAGGTATTCCCCCATTTGCCAGTCGTACCGGCACAAGCCTCCCATCGAGAAAATTGCCTGTCGAAGCGTCAAGTCTTACCTTCAGGATAACACTCAGACAGTTCGGCCCCTTCAAATTGAATAAGGCATAAGTGAGAAAATTGCCGAGACTATAAGCGATGAGTTTGCCTTTGTAAACTTCCATGGCCCGGAGAACATGGGGTCCGTGACCGATAACCATGTCCGCCCCGGCATCGATGACAGCACGGGCAAACCTTGTTACATTGCCCCTATTTTCTTCCAGAAAGGTTTCATCACCTTTTGGGATATGAAGGGCATGTTTGCCTTCTGCACCCCCGTGAAACGAAACTATGACAATGTCATGGTCTTTTTTCAACCTGGCGACAGTTTCTTGCGCTCCTGAAACATCTAGTATGGAGTACGCATAGGGTGAAGCCTTGTAAGAAAATCCCGGGAGGGCAATCTTTTTTCCATTCTTAGTAAATTTCGCTATCGTTTCACCGCCAGTTACCTGGATTCCAACACCGCGAAGATTGGTTATGGTACTTTCTGCTCCTTCAAATCCGGCATCAATGATGTGGTTATTGGCAATATTGAGCACAGTAAAACCGGCTTCTTTGAGATAACCAGAATATCGCGTTGGCATGACGAACTCAAAACAATTTTTGCTCAAGGGAATCTTGCATTTCACGGGTTTTCCCTCGTCACAGAGTGATCCTTCAAGGTTGCCAAATACCATGTCTCCACCCTGAAACTCTCCCTGTATGGCCTTGAACATCTCCTTTCCGTCATCAGGGGGCAGTATATCAACCGGATAAATGGTGCCCATCATGATATCGCCAACAGCAACTATGGTAAGGGAGTTGTTGGCGTTGGTTTCCGTATATGCGTTTTTACAGTCTTGTGAGCCCCAGAGAGTTACAACAATACATAGAATGAGTAATGGTTGAATAAAAAACCTGAGCATTAAAAGTGCAGTAATCCCTTGGCAGGTAGTAGTTTACATAATTTTCTTATAATTTCTGTTCTGCCATGTCTCCAAGTACGGGAAGTTTGTAATACTCACCTTTGTAGGCCTTGACCATGAGCAAAATCCAGACAATCAGCGTCACAATACCCAAAATTGGTACGAAAATCCATCCGATAAAAGGAATGAAATGAAGGATTATGTTCAACACGAAGAAGAATCCAAAGGTCAGAATAGACTGCATTGCATGAAAACGGACGAACTTATTCTCCTTCTCAATGACCAGAAAAATTATACCCGTCACAAAACCGAGAAGGTAACTGAGCAGACCGGCAACCGTCGGATTAATGCCTGTTGATGTTTTGCCTAAATCGTTTCCTTCCATATATACCCCCTTTATGGTTTTTCTATTTGTCAACAATCTTAAACAACTTCATTTTTCACCGCTGATACACGCAGATGGACACAGATAAAAACTGATAGTTTCATATGCCCGAGCTGAATCGGGATACGACTCCGCTCTGATTCAAAGCCCTGTCGGGCAAATAACCCAAAATGAGGCGTGCCGGAGGCGCTGGATATCGCTCTGATGTGCTTATCTCGCAGATCAGAGCGAAGCAACATGTGTTTCATCGGCGTCTATCTGCGTTCATCTGCGGTTAATAAGATCTTCCTATGCCATCAGCTTACAGCAAAATACAAAATTATTCCACAGTGACGCTTTTGGCGAGATTTCTCGGTTGGTCCACATCTGTCCCGAGGAGGTTCGCGATATAGTAAGCGAGCAATTGCAGGGGCACCACTGTGAGGATTGGTTCGAGCTCGTAAATCGTCTCCGGCACTGTAATTACACTCTCAACCTTGGGTATCATCTCATGTGAGGCATCATCGGTAAAAAGAATGACTCTTCCCCGACGTGTCAGGACCTCTTCGATGTTACTACAGGTTTTCTGGTATGTCTGGTCTCGTGGAGACACAACGGCTACAGGGAGATTCTCATCAATGAGGGCAATTGGCCCATGTTTCATCTCTCCGGCCGCATATGCCTCTGCATGAATATAAGAAATCTCTTTCAGCTTCAACGCCCCCTCGAGGGAGGTTGGAAAATTCACCCCTCTCCCAAGGTAGAGAAAATCTTTACATGTCATGTATTTTCTGGCAAGCTCCTCAATTGAGCGTGAATTATCAAGGATAGCTTGTATTTTGTGGGGAAGCTTCTTGATTTCACCGATAAGATCCCTCACGGTGCCGGCATCCATGATATCAAGCTTTTGACCCATGTTGAGGAGAAGAAGAAAAAGAACTGAGATCTGGGTTGTGAATGCCTTTGTAGAGGCAACGCCTATCTCTGGCCCTGCGTGGGTAAAAATCACTCCATCTGCTTCACGAGCCAGGGTACTCCCAAGAACATTGCAAATAGAAAGAGTATAAGTACCTTTCTTTTTTCCCTCACGCATAGCAGCAATGGTATCTGCCGTCTCTCCGGACTGAGAGACGAGGATAAGCATATCTTCGGCACCCATGATTGGGTCACGGTAGCGGAATTCCGAGGCAATGTCTGTCTCAACGGGAATCCTGAGGTTGGCCTCAAAGATGTGCTTTCCTATCATACAGGCATGGTAAGACGTGCCGCAAGCAACCATCCAAATTTTGCGTATCTTGGAAATATCAGGTAATTCAAACTCCTCGAATCCCACCTCTCCCTGCTCTTCTTTTATTCTTCCAATCAAAGTGTCAGAGACTGCCCTCGGTTGTTCGAATATTTCTTTCAACATGAAGTGCTTGTAACCGCCTTTCTCAGCCATCGCCCCTGTCCAGTTAACGGTAAGGACAGGCCGTACAATTTCCTTTCCGTCAAGGCCCATGAGTAAGAGCTGTTTATCTTTAAATACGGCCATGTCTCCATCTTCCAGGAATATAAAACGGTTTGTCCTGTCGAGGACCGCCGGAGCGTCGCTTGCCAAATAATATTCTCCATCACCAATGCCAACAATCAGGGGGCTCTCTTTTTTTGCTGCCACCATGACACGTTCTTTTTCATTGATAATACCCACGGCAAACGAACCCTGAAGCTCTGAGAGGGCCTGCCGAATGGCATCGATGAAAGGCATTCCTTTCCGCATACAGGAAACTATCAGATGGGGGATCACCTCCGTATCGGTATCGGAGAGGAACACCTGGCCTTCTTTCCGCAACTTATTTTTCAGCTCCATGTAGTTCTCAATGATTCCATTATGAACTACAACGATCTCGTCAGCCCTGTGGGGATGAGCGTTCCGCTCTGACGGGACGCCGTGTGTAGCCCACCGAGTGTGGGCAAGGCCGAGGCTTCCCTGAAACTTTGCATTGTCGGCAATCTCTTTTCTGAGTTCCTCAACTTTGCCTTTTTTTCGTGAAACCTCGATCTTACCGTTATTCCAGATCGCAATACCCGCAGAGTCATAACCCCTGTACTCAAGCCTTTTCAATGCATCTATCAATATACTTGAGGCCTCGTCAGGCCCCATATAACCGACTATTCCGCACACTATCCTTTCCTCCTGTATAAAGCGTTCTTTACCTCAACAAAATTATCGACCTTAACGCCTTTCCTGATAAAGGTTTTCGGCTGTATCCGCACGAATGGACCCACTCTGACTCCTTCCTCGAGTTCTGCGCCTTCCATGAAGACAAAACCTTCAATAATCACACCGTTGTGGAGCATTGAATCTCTTATCAATGAATGGGGCCCAACAGACACACCCTCTCCGATACTTGTCTTTCCTAGAATGTAGGAGTTTGGAAAGATGATCGTATTCTTCCCTATTGTCACATCGTTCTCAATATAGATATTCCGGTCAAGGAGGGTCACACCTTTTTTCATGTGGCCATCGAGAATCCTGTCTTTCATGGTAATATTCGCATCGAGGAGTTCCTTTTTTGAATTGATCCCAAGGACTTCGGAAGATCTCTCGTGATGGTATCCTTTTACAACAAATCCTTTTTGTTGGGCAATCTTATAGATATCGGTGAGGTAGTATTCACCTTTCTTGTTATCTGCCTTAATTTCTTTCAATAGGGGAAAGAGAGGGGCGGGAATTGCACAAATGCCTGTATTGATGCGCTTTATCTTTCTCTCTGCAGGGCTTGCATCGATCTCCTCAACAATCTTTTCAATACGATCTTTCTTCATAAGGACCCGTCCGTAACCGGTCGGATTCTCTACATCAGTTGTCATGAACGTAACGGTTCCAACCTTTTTGAAGAAGTTGATGAAGCCTTCGAGCGTCGATGATTTAATAAGGGGCACATCACCGTAAAGAACCAGGACATCGTGGGCCTTAATATACTTTTGAGCCGAAAGTACGGCATGGGCAGTGCCTTTTTGACCTTTCTGAAGGGCAGTAACCACGTTAAAGCCTCTTACATACCCCTCGACCTGTTCCCTCCCATATCCAAGGACAACAACAGTCTTTATTGGTAAAAGCTCCTGCGCTCGCTCAATAGCAAACCCCAACATGGGCTTACCCATAATATTGTGCATAACCTTTGGGTTGCTGGAAAGCATACGTTCGCCCTTGCCCGCGGCAAGGATAACAACACTAAGCTGCATCATCAGGAGTCTCCTTTTTCCCAAATACCTTTGCAATAAGGATGCCTAACTCATAGAGCCCCCACAAGGGGAGGGCCACCAAGATCATACTCACCACGTCGGGGGGAGTAATAACCGCGCTTATGATGAATATGGCAAGGATTGCATACCTCCTCTTCTTCGCCAGCATTTTGGCATTGATAATGCCCGCCTTGGAAAGATAAAAAGCGACCAGAGGAAGTTCAAAAATCAATCCAAATATGATGAGAAGTTTTAAAGTAAGGCCCATGTAATTTTTCAAATCCGGCATTGGAATGACAAAATCTTGTGCATAACTGACAAAAAAACGATACATATTCGGCATGACAACAAAATAACAAAACAGGGCGCCAACGAGAAAGCACAGGCTTCCGGAAAAGATGAACGGATAGACATATTTCTTTTCTTTTTCGTACAGTCCTGGCGCAACAAACATCCAGAACTCATATAAGATAACCGGCGCAGCAACGAAAAGGGCTGCAACGACTGATATTTTAAAATACGTAAGAAAGGCCTCTGTTATACCTGTAAAAATAAACGAACTCTGGGCAGGCATGACCTTTATGAAAGGTTGCATCAGGAAATAGAATAATTTCTCTTTGAAATAATAGGTAAAAATGAAGCCTATTGCTAAGGCGATAATACAAACAACCAATCTATCCCGCAATTCCTTGAGATGGGAAAAAAATGGCTGTTTTTCATCTGTCATGTCGGTTTCTTGTCATTGTCTTCACTGGAATAAGCCGCTTCGTCTTTCGTTTCGGCATCCTGTTTTACCTCGTCCTGCTTTTTTTCTTCTCCCTTGGCCTCTCCAGTTGGCTCAGTTGCCTTTGCCGCCTCATCTTTCATGACCTCCTCTTCAAAGGTCTCTTTCACATCGTCTGCCATTCTACGGAATTCAGTGAAGGCTTTTCCCAGCGTTCTGGCAAGTTCGGGAAGCTTCGAGGGACCAACGACAAGAAGGGCCACAACAAGAATAATGATCATTTCAGGGAGCCCGATGCCAAACATACACGGTAAAATTATCACAAAATGTCTTGTAGATAAAGGGAAATTGTGAATTTACGCAATACGCCCCCTTGACAGTCTCCATGCCTATGCTATAGTTTCTATCAATTAATAATAATTACAAACTGGATAATAAATGAATAAATACAAGAATATATCTTTGAAGCTCACTCCGCAAAGACTTGCCATCCTGGAATATCTCGAAGGAAATAAAGATCATCCTTCCGCCTCAGATATATATAAGGCTGTTTCTGAGAGATTTCCCACAATGTCTTTTGCAACAGTCTATAACACCCTGAAGGCATTGAAAGGGAAAGAGAATATCCAGGAACTCACTATAGATCCTGATAAAAAACGTTTCGACCCTAATATGATGCATCATCATCATCTCATCTGCATTCATTGCAGGAAGATTATTGATATCGACACTAAGTTTGAACTAGGACTTTCCGACACACAAAAGCATGGCTTTGAACTAACGGGAAATCACATTGACTTTTATGGTGTCTGTCCCGAATGCATCACAATACAAGATACTCAAAAACAAAAGGAGGTTTACAATGGCAGAAAGAATGGAAGTCTACAAATGTGACGTATGTGGAAACATCGTGGAAATTCTCCACGGGGGGAAAGGGCAGCTCGTATGCTGCAATGAACCCATGAAGCAGATGAAGGAAAACACTGTTGATGCAGCCAAAGAAAAACATGTGCCGGTCATTGAAAAAGCGGCAAACGGCTTTAAGGTGAAGGTCGGCAGCGTTCCCCATCCCATGGAGGAAAAACATTATATCGAGTTCGTTGAATTGATTGTTGATGGAAAAATGTATCGTCAGTTCCTGGCTCCTGGCCAGGCCCCGGAGGCTTTCTTCGAAATATCAGGCGATAAAGTAACAGCACGGGAATACTGCAACCTTCACGGGCTGTGGAAAGCGTGATTAGAACCAGTGAAGAGTGAGAAGTAAGCGGCAAAAAGTGACAGCTTAGAAGAAGATGGAAGAGACATGATGCACTTTGAGGCGTGCGACTGTGTTGATAATTTACAGCTCATTTGTCAATGTTGGGTTAATGTGAAGTTGGATAAAACGCACTACGCGTTACTAGTTCAAAAAGGAGGATAGGCAATGCCAATGTTACAAGGAACAGAAACAGAAAAGAATTTACTTAAATCTTTTGCAGGCGAATCTCAGGCACGGAACAGATACAGCTATTTTTCTTCTCAGGCAAAAAAGGAAGGGTTTGAGCAGATCTCATGGATTTTTGCTGATACGGCGGACAACGAGAAGGAACATGCAAAGAGGTTTTTTAAGTTCCTCGATAGAAACGGGATGCTGGAGATCACCGCTGAATACCCTGCAGGAGTTATTGGTGCCACCGTTGAGAATCTCAAGGAAGCTGCGGCTGGCGAGAACCTGGAGTGGACTACCCTCTATCCCAACTTTGCCGATGTAGCTGACAAGGAAGGCTTTCCTGAAATTGCGAGCGTTTGGAGGGAGATTTCAAAGGCGGAGTCCGGCCATGAGGCCAGGTATCTCAAGCTCCTCGCCAATGTTTCCACGGGCAAGGTTTTTAAGAAAGATGCACCTGTCAAGTGGAGATGCAGAAACTGCGGATACATCAGTGAAGGCGCAGAACCACCAGCAAAATGCCCCGCCTGCGACCATGAGCAGTCCTATTACGAGTTGCTCGCAGAAAACTATTGAGCATCACGTGAGAAATGACAGACAAATGGCCCTGAGTGGAAACCCAGGGCCATTTGTTTTAGAAAGTAATCACTTCATATCCATCTTTCAGATACTTCGCCATAGCGGGATGTCCCCACATATCACTCAATAATGCAAGCCCCATGGTTTTTGCATCTTCCACAGTACCCATTTTGGTTGCGCACGCCTTGCAGACACCATCAATGAGGTTCTCTGCCTGTACCTTTTTGAATGGCCCGTTCAGAAGGTTTCCTTCCACACCAAGATCAGGAATCAGTTTTGTGGCCGACCCCTCAATAACTATTCTTACTTCAAAACCTTGCTCTTTCAAGTCCAGCGCATTGAGAAGTACGTGTAAAAAACACATAAGCTCACCATTAAATGCAAAAAGGACTACTTTTTTCATGAGAATCTCCTGTATGCCTCAGTCTCGTTTCATCTTTTTCAGGGCTACGTTTGCGGCGACAAGGATAGGATCCCACACTGTAGCAAACGGAGGTGCATAGCCAAGGTCGAGACTGGCCACGTCTTCAATAGTCATCCGGCCATAAAGACATGCTGCAAGCGTGTCGATCCGGTGTGCCACTCCTTCCTGACCTACCATTTGTGTTCCAAGGAGCCTGCCGGTTCCCTCTTCAACTACGTAAAGCACTGTCATTCTTTTTCCAGCTGGGTAAGCCTTGCTTCTAGACCAGCCCTGAATGGCAGATGTAAAAAACTTCAGGCCTTCTCTTTGGGCATCGATGGATGACAATCCTGTCCTGGCAACCTCGAGATCAAAAATCTTCGTCACCGCTGTACCCACGATGCCATCAAATTTCTTGTTGAGCCCGGCTGCATTTTCACCAGCGAGCCTCCCCTGCTTATTTGCCGTTGTACCGAGGGCAATGTAAGCCTTCTTGCCCGTTACAAGGTGCATAGCTTCTGCGCAGTCGCCGGCAGCAAAGACATCGGGCATATTCGTGCGCATATATTCGTCAACCTGAATTGCCCCGGCTACGCCAAGCGCGATTCCTGCCTTTTTTGCAAGCTCTGAATTCGGACGGGCCCCTATGGCCAAGAGAACAAGGTCCGCGTCAAATTCTCCTTTATCAGTAATAACTTTTTGCACCTTGCCTTTTGACCCTTTGAAGCCTTCAACAGAGGTTCCTTTATAAAGTTTTACGCCTTCATCCTTAATTTTTTCTTCTACAATTGAGGTTATCTCGGTATCCATAGAGCCAAGCACACGGTCCATCTTCTCAATGACCGCCACTTCGAGGCCCCGTTTACGGAACGATTCACACATCTCCATTCCGATATACCCGCCACCGACTATGACTGCTTTCATGATTCGTTTCTCATCGCCATAGCGATTGACATAGAGGCACTCGGGGGAACCGACACATACCTCGAATGCGCCCCAATCGTCGATGAACTTTTTTATTGCAATGCCATCAAGGAGCGTTCTGATGGTGAAAACATGGTCGAGATCAATACCGGTCAGTGGAGGCTTGATGGGGAGTCCACCGGTTGTAATTACAAGTTTATCGTAGCCAAGGACGAATGTTTCATTTTTCTCCAGGTTTTTTCCATGGACTTGCTTCTTTTCCAGGTCAATATCTGTGACCTTGTGACGTGTGCGGACATCAATTCCACGGTCTTCTATTGCCACTTTGGGGGTGAGGGAAATAAGCTGATTGAAATCCTTCACATCGTCAGACACATAATAAGGAAGACTGCATGCTCCGTATGAAATAAAGTAATCCCTTTCAAGGACAATCGCTTCTGCCGCAGGTTTCAAACGCCTGTAGCTGCTTGCTGCGCTCATTCCTGCAGCGACACCACCAATTACAACCAACCTTTCTGATCCCATATCATTCTCCTTAGCGTATATAGTATACAGTATTTCGCATATCGAAGGCCGTATATCGTATATAGTATTTCGTTAGTATAAAATAAATCAACGATATGCGATATGCGAACGACGCTATACAGCTACAGTTTTTTCTTCTCTATCCACCAGAAAAGAAGGATTCCCAGGATCCACATTACCGCAATTATAATCCAGTGGTTCACGCCAAAAATCTGCGGCAAGGTAATCTTTCCGTAATCACCCCATGTGAGGGCAGTTGCTTTCATAAGGGGATAAGCCTCAGCAAAGATGGCTGCACCTGCCAGCATCCCAAGGATACCCCAGATCACATCCCATCTTCCTTCACCGAGTGCGCCCACTGAAGTGCCAGGACAATACCCGAAAAGCCCCCAGCCAATACCAAAAAGGAGACCACCGATAATATTGCCCCCGAGAACTGTTGTTTTTATTGAGAGTTTTACAATACCCAGGTCCTTCAGGATATAAACACCCACCATCGCTACAAGGATAGTGGAGAACATAAATTTGACTATGGTCATATCGAGGAGCCGCAGGGCACCAATCTGTTTGTCATAGCGAATGACTCTGGCCGCCTGAAGAAGAAAACCAAAAATCAGGCCCGTTATGAGTCCATAGGTAAGTTCACTCATTTGTTGTCACCTCCTGCATAGAGAATATTGGCAACAATGAGGCCACCGATGAAGAAACAGATTAACGATATATACCCGCTAACCGCTAGCTGGAGCGAACCGCTCAGCCCGTGACCGCTCGGTCACCCATCAGCAAGGCGTGCGCCGAACATAGCGATAGCACCTCCAACAAAGGCTACGCTGCCCCGTTTCAATTTACTTGGGCCAAAACGGGCCTCCCACATGGTGGGAACAGCCTGTATTCGAAAGCTTTTTGATGTAATAGATGCAATAAGAGACCCGAAGAATATCCCGATGACAAACATAAACTGCCAGTCAATCTTGGGTAATTCTTTTTTGAAATATTCCAGTGCTGCTACCCGTGCAGGGTTGAAAGCTCTTTCAACATAGCCCGCTGCACGAACAAATGTTGTGGAAGCACCGATGTATTTACCGGTGAACCATACGGAAAATACGAGCAGTAACCCGGTCAAAGCTCCAGCCAAGTAAGGGCTCCATCCCTTTGGCTCATGTTTCTCTTCTATCATAAGTACACCCCCTTTTTTTAGGCTTTGGCTTAAAAAACATATACGGCATATTGTCCGGAAAACATAAATGTGCAAATAATATACATCTCGATATCAAGCCCCACAAGGGGTGATAGTCAATTTTTTATATTACAATCATTGTATAGCAGCCAATATGTATTGTGTCAACTATATATGTAGCAGGTAATAGGCAATAGGTTATAGGGAAAACCAAAAATACAAAAACGGTTGTTTTTTACTTCTCACTTTTCACTTTTAACTTTCACTTCTTTTAAAGACGTGTTACTTGACCCTGCCTGCTCATTACCCTTATAATAGGGAATATTACATGGGAGGAGGTAATGCTATGGAGACAGTTTTTCTATTCGGAAGTCCGCATAAGGATGGCAACACCATTCAGATCGTCAACGCCCTCTCGGAGGCCCTGAAACAAAAAGGGCACAACGTACGGATGCTCTACCTCAATGACCTGAATATAAGACCTTGCCAGGGCTGTTATGCATGCCTGCCAAAGGGAGTTTGCAAGATTAACGATGACATGAAAGACATACGAAAATATATAATAGATTCGAATCTCATTGTTTATACTACACCAATTTATTGGTATGGACCTTCCGGACAGCTTAAACTTGTTATGGACAGGAGTATCTCCTTCTTAGACAGTAAGTACAACTCACGACTGAAGGGTAAAAAAGTGGTAACCCTCATGACGTGTGCTGAAGACGACATGGACACATTCCAACCAGCTCTTGGCATGTTTAAGAAAACTTTTGATCTTCTGGGATTAAAGTATGCGGGAGGTGTGGAAGTACCTGGGTGTGTCGTAGGAAAGAAAATAAGGAAAGAATTTATCCAGAAGGCAAAGGAACTTGTAAAAATAGTATAATGGGCAACAACGGTCATTATTATTTCACTTCAAAGAAGGTTGGTAAGGCTATCTGGGACTACAGAATGTTGCGGGAAGGGGACAAAGTCCTCGTAGCTGTCTCAGGTGGCAAGGATAGCCTCTCACTTGTTAAAATAATGAAGGATCGAACTAAGTTCGTGCCTATCAATTATGATGTTGTAGCATGTTTTGTTGATATGGGCTTTCAATGGGTGAATAAGGACATCCTCATCAGATATTTCGAGGGAGAATCAATCCCTTTTGTGATTGCAGATCCACCTGAAGCATGGAAGGGAGATGAAGAATCATTTGGCTGTTTTTGGTGCAGCTGGAACAGAAGGAAGGCCCTCTTTGATACTGCCCATGATCTGCGGTGCACAAAGATTGCCTTTGCCCACCACATGGACGATATTATTGAAACAATGCTCCTCAACCTCTTCTTCCAGGGAGAGATAGGTACAATGCAACCCTACCAGGATATGTTCGAAGGGGAGCTTGCTATCATTCGCCCATTGGCATATGTTGAAGAAAAAGAACTTCTTAAACTCTCCCAACAAATGAACCTGCCAGTCATAGCTTCTGAATGTCCTCATAGCAAAACTTCAAAACGACAGCTTCTCAAGGGTATGATTACGGAACTAAAGAAACACAACAGGAATGTCAAAAAGAACATATTTCGTAGCCTTCAGCGCGTCAGGAAAGAGTATCTTCTCAATCCACAAAAAAATGATGCTGAAATGAGTGGACAAGAAACAGTCAGGATTAAGGGAATAAAGGGGTAAGGATTAAAAGGAAAAAAAACATCGCCGAACTCGAAACGCGAATCGCGGAATGTGAATACGGAAAAAATATTAAAAAGTGAGAGGTAAAAAACCCGGTTGGAAAGCTTGATGGCCGGAAAGCTGGCAGACTGACAAGCTACAGTGGTAACGACTAACAAATCTAGGTAATTATGAATAAGCTGAGGAAAGTAAAGATTGGTTCTTTTGTTATGTACTTTGTTTCCGATGCTGTCGATCCTTCTCTGTTCCTTGATAGATTCCTTCGCACCGGAAACCAAGCGGACAAAGGAAGGGGCGGGCTTAAGCTTATTTCCATAAATGAAGAACTCTTTGTCTGTCGGAAGTATTTGCACGGAGGCGTTGGGAGGGCCGTGACAAAAGATCTCTTCTTGTCTGAAAAAAGGGCCCTTAATGAACTTGAAATTATGCTCTATCTGAAGGAGAATCATTTTCCCGTAGTGGAGCCGATAGGCATCCTTATAGGAGAGGATTTTCCCTTCAGAAAACCCCATATAATTACAAAATTCGAGGAAAATGTCGGGGAGTTGTTTGAGTTCATCAAAGAATCGAGCCGCAAGAAGAGACTGAGAGCAATACGGGATCTGGCCAGATTCATGTGGTATCTTGAAAAACTTGGCGTATATCACCCAGACCTTCATCTGCGCAATGTTCTGGTAAACAAAAATGGAAAGCTTATCTTCCTTGATTTCGACAAAGCCTTCAGAAAAACCTTATCAAAAAAGAATGTTGAGACGATGATATGGAGGCTCAACAGGTTTGCTGAAAAATGGGAAGTCAAGGGGTATTTTCGGGTTAGTATTATGGAGCGGCTACTCTTTGTGCGGACATATTCAAGGCTGTCAGGCTATAACCTCGAAAAAGAAATGGCAAAGAAACTCATGGGTAAAAAACTGCTGTCCCGGGCAGGTTGGTTTGCAGAGTCAATCCTCTATGGGAAACGATGATCGATGAGAAAGGCAGGACGGGAAATAAGGCGGGAAGAGCGGATAAGCGTGTAAGCGTAAACGCGGATATTCGTAGTTGCAGAAAAACATATTTGAAGCCATTTTTCCCGCTTATGCTCATGAGCGCGTTTACTCTTGCGCTGGCAGGCTAAGCAAACTCAGAACTCATCCGTCCTCCGCAGTAGCAGAGCAACTACTTCGGAGGACGGGTAACTCAAAACAGACAAAAGATAGTTTGGCTATCGTTTGCCTCTCCCCCACCTTCGATGGACCCAGAACCACTCATCAGGGTTTTCGAGGATTATTGTCTCCAGGAATGCGTTGATCTTTCTCGTATTCTTTCGGATCAGTTCTTCGATATTGCCCTTTCTTTCCATCTCAAGGGGCTTGCTGCATCGGATTACATATCTTAGAAAACCTTTTCGAATAAAATAGACAGGGAGGACTGGTGTGCCTGTTTTCATCCCAATCGTTGTAATTCCTCTTGTTGTAGGCACGGACTCGCCAAAAAAGTCTACATAAATCCCTTTAGAACGTTTCTCCCGCTGATCCCCGAGGATAGCAATAATCTTATTCTCCTTAAGATACCTCATGATATCTTTACTCGTATTCACGTTTGGGATAACCGTGAGTCCGGTAGATGCCCGCATGCGATTCATGAAACCATCAATCAGCCTGTGACGTTTTAGAGGACGAGCAAGGACAACAACGGGATTCTTGAAAAACCACGACGCAATGCCCATAATCTCCCAGTTTGCATAGTGAAACACAAGGGCAATCATGCCTTTGTTCAATAAAAGAGCCTCGTCTACATATTCACGATGTTCAATGGCGAACCTCTTTTCATATTCCTTTGTCGGAATATAGGGCAGAAGGAGCGCTTCTACGAAGTTGATGCCCAGCTTCTCGAAACACCGCAGCGCTACATCGTGCGCCTCCTTCTTGGGGTAATCCTTAAAAACACGTAGAATATTTGATATAGCTACCTTTCTTCGTTTCTTGAGGAGTCTGGAGGCAAGCCTTCCAAGAAAAATACCGGTATTACGCTGACAATTCTCAGGGAGAATGCGGAGAAACTGTTGAAATACCTTAATTATCAGGATCAGAAACAGATCTACAAGCACGGAGATATCCACGGGCAACGCCGTGGCACTAACCATAAACTCGCTTTATTTGTATGGAGATCGCATTCATCTATGATAAAAAAAAGCGAGCACGGCAAGCGGGAAGGGAAGGCTCCGTCTTGCTCGGGCGGGATGGAGGGGGCGATGTGAGTCCCGGTAATAGCGCTATTTGCTCTTAATAGGTATTGCTTCATCAATGAGCATAACCGGGATATCATCTTTTATAGGGTACATGAGTTTGCAGGCATCGCAGATAAGGCCGTCCTTGGCCTCTGTAAGCCTTATATCCCCTTTGCATTTAGGACAACAGAGTATATCAAGCAGTTCTTTGCTGATTGGCATAATACCCCCCTCACTGAGTGATGTCCTGATTATCCCTGTTTATGACTGGCTCAAGTATGTCACCGAGGGTTGAGAAGGCACCTTCTTCTCTGGAAGTTATTTCCTCTTCAGGTTTTTCTTCTGCTTTCTTCAATGCCTTGACACTTAAACCAATCCTCTTATCTTTCTCGTCAATATTGAGGATTACCACCTGGACAGGCTCATCAACCTTGAATACTTCAGACAGGTTTTTTCCCTGGAGATCATCCATTTCAGACAAGTGAATCAAACCCTCAATGCCCTCTTCAATTTCCACAAAGACGCCAAAGTCTGTGATACTCGTAATAAATCCCTCAATCACATCCCCAATATGGTACTTTGCCGCAATTCCCCTCCATGGGTCTTCTTTTAGTCTTTTCAAGCTCAGGGAAAACTTCTTCTGTGTTTTGTCAACATTAATCACAAGGGCATCAATAAAAGTCCCCTTTTTGTAAATCTCTGAAATAGCTTTTTTACGTCTTGAATAGGAGATTTCTGACATATGGATCAAACCATCAATGCCATTCCCAATCCCCACAAACAAACCAAAATCAGTGAGGTTCTTAACTTTTCCCTTCAGTATCGAGCCCGGTGGGTAGAGCTTTTCCATTTCATCCCATGGATCCGGGAGAAGCTGTTTCATTCCGAGAGAGATTCTTTTTCGCTCCTGATCAATATTCAAGACAATCAGTTCAATCCAATCACCTTTATTCACTATCTTATGGGGATTTTTCAACCTGCGGTCCCAGCTCATTTCCGTGATATGAAGCAAACCTTCCACGCCCTGTTCGAGTTCCACAAAAACACCATACTCAACAATACCAACCGCTTTCCCTCTCACTTTTGACTGGAGAGGGTATCTTTCCTCTATTTTTACCCATGGATCAGACTTCAGCTGTTTCATGCTGACGGAGATTCTTTCTTTTTCAAGATCAATATCTATAATCTTTACTTTAACTTCGTCGCCAATCCTCAAGTATTCCTTTGGGTGTGTTATCCTACCCCATGTTATCTCGTTCAAATACAGGAACCCATCAACACCACCGAGATCAACAAAAGCACCGTAGTCAGTAATGTTCCTGATAAAACCGTAAACAACCTGCTCTTTCTTGACATTTTTCCAGAACTCCTGTTTCCTCTTCTCTTTCTCCTCTTCCATGAGGATTCTTCTCGAAATAATGACATTTCCTTTGCGCTTGTTTGACTTGATCACTTTAAATTTGAGATGTCTCCCGACAAAGGATGCGGGGTTCTTAACCGGCTTTACATCAACCTGGGAAATTGGAAGGAAGGCATTTACCCCGATGTCGACAAGAAAACCACCTTTAACCTCGGATGCGATGTCTCCTTCGACCGGTGTTCCATCTTCTAAGGACTTTTCAATATTTTGCCATGCCCTAATGACATCTACTCTCTGCTTTGAGAGAATGAGAAGACCAAACTCTCTCTCTCTCCCTACCACCATTACTTCTACCTCATCCCCTTCGCTTACCGTTAACTCACCGGCTTTATTGGTAAACTCACTCACAGAAACCTTTCCTTCAGATTTCAGACCCACGTCTACGATGACCGTTTCTCCATTTATGTTGATGACCTTTCCTTTGAAGATATTCCCATCCTGGGGACTCCTCATAGAGGTTTCATAAAGTTCGTTCATTTCCTCCTGTGTATTCTCTTTGTGCGCTGAGTTTTCACCGGTATCGACCATGCCATCCCCCTAAAGATTTTTTACACGCCTATCCACAAGATCTATAAGAAAATCAGGGGTTGAAGAACCCCCTATAAGGCCAACTTTTTGAGCGCCCTCAAACCAATCAGCCCGAATATCGTTGTCAGTTTCTATGTGATACGTTTTTGGTTGGACTTTTTTTGCAATCTTGTAGAGTTTTGTGGTGTTTGAGCTGTTCTTCCCACCTATAATAAGCATCACATCGACCAACCCAGCGAGTTCAGCAGCCTCCTGCTGCCTGATCTGGGTACTCCTGCAAATTGTGTCATACACCCTGACCTCTTCGGCGCCGTTTAAAAGCCCTGTCACAACGCTTACAAATGTCTCTCTGTCAAGTGTTGTCTGGCTGACAACGCCAATTTTTCGAGCCTCTATTCGGCAGGGTTCTTGCAATACAATACCATCATTATCTAAATAACTCAACACACTTTTAACTTCAGCGTGGTTTTTGTCTCCTATGATTACAACCTGATAGCCATGTTTCTTCAGGTACATGGCATGTTTTCTCACCCTCTTTACAAAAGGGCACGTAACATCAATGCTTTCCAGGCCCTTCTTTTGTATATATTCTTCTTCTTCTTTCTTGACGCCGTGGGTTCGGAATACAACCGTACCTTCATGAATATTTTTTACATCATCCACAGGGACAATACCCTTTTCCTTCAGCATCTCAACGATCTGGGGATTATGGATAATAGGGCCAAGGGTATATATGGCGCCATTCTCTTTATCAACCTCTTTCATGACTCTGTCGACGGCTCTTTTTACGCCAAAGCAAAAACTTGCATGCTTTTTTTTCACTGTTTCCATTTTTCACCCAAAGCAAAGATATGCTCGTAGAGCACTTTCACGACACCCTCTGCATCAAGCCCGGAGGTATCCACATAGAGGGCGCCTTCCGGGACAATGAGGGGTGCAATATCCCTCTCTGTATCATTCTTGTCCCGCCTTTCCATGTCTTCCTTGACGGATCTCATATCAACCGTTGTTCCTTTTGAGAAAAGCTCCGCATGGCGTCTATTCGCCCGTTCTTCGGGATTCGCATCGAGGTAGAACTTCACGTGTGCATTCGGGAATACAACACTGCCCGTGTCCCTTCCTTCGAGCACAATCCCTCCAGCCTTTCCCTGGTCACGCTGCATTTCATAGAGATATTCTCTTACTATCCTATTTTGAGAGAGTTTTGATGCAAGCATCGATATGGCAGGTTCCCGTATCTCTTTCGAGATGTCCTCGCCGTCCATGTAAACCCTCGTCTCCTCTCCAAACTCAAACCTGAGATGTAGATTGTCGAGCAATTTTCTCAGCGCTTCAAGCTCCTGCATCTGTGGTTGGCTGTCTGCTTTCTGCTCACTGCTGACTGCTGACTGTTTTTTCAAGAAGGCATACGCCACTCCACGATACATTGCACCGGTATCTATATAGGTGTAGCGAAGCTTACGGGCAATCATCTTTGCCACTGTGCTCTTTCCTGCCCCACTGGGACCATCAATGGTGATTATGAGATTTCTGGGAATTGTGTCAGTCATATCCATCTCGTCTTTTGAATACTGTGTTGCTGCAGCCCCCGACGGACGACTGTTCCGCTGACGCTCGACTAGCACGACGGAAGCAACTGCTTGAAAAATACCAACTCTAACGGATTATGTCGTCCTTCGTCTTTCGTCTCTCGGGCCTCATCACGGTGAATTCGAAAGTATCCTCTTCAATGCCTCAACAAACAGCTTATTCTCGTCCGTAGTGCCTATCCCTACCCTGATATATTCACTGAGATTATATGCCCCCATCCATCGTACAAGGATCTTTTCATCAAAGAGTTGTTTCGTGATGGACTCTGCCTGGGGTCCAATCCTCATGAGGATATAATTGGCTTCAGTGGGTATGAATTGAATTGACAAGGATTTAAGGGCCGTATAGAGGAATCTTTTGCCCTTCCTGTTATTGTTGAGAACCTTTTTAAGATACTTCTGATCCATCAAGGCTGCCTTCGCGGCGATAATAGCCATCATGTTGACGCTAAATGGCTGTTTTGTCCGCTCAAGGAAAGAGATGATGAACTCTTCGCCAACGCCATAACCGATTCTGAGACCGGCCAAACCATAGGCCTTGGAAAAAGTCCTTAGGATGACGACAGGGTAATCATCAATGTAAGAAAAGCTGTCAGGAAATGTCTTACTCTCCACAAATTCAGCGTATGCTTCATCAACAACAACAAGGATGTCGGGGGGCAAGCCTTTCAGGAATTCTTTAAACTCTTTGTCTTCAAAAATTGTGCCGGTTGGATTATTTGGATTATTGAGGAAGATTACCCTCGTATTATTATCAATGAGATCTTTCACAGTCCCAAGTTCTACCTTCATGTTCACTAATGGGGCCTTTACAGATTCATATCCGTATATCTTTGAGGCAATTGCATAAAAGGCAAATGAGGGTTCTGAAATAATAACCTTGTTCTTTTTTCCGTGCTTCATGGCCTTCAGGGACATCTCGATAAGCTCATTGGAGCCATTCCCAATAAGGACCTTCTCGGCTTTTACATTATAATGCTTGCCGATTGCAGCCTTTAACTCTGCCTCATTGCCAGGGTACCTGTTCACATAAAAAAGTCCGTCCATTATTTGCGAGAATACTTCCGGAGATGGTGGGTAAGGATTTTCATTGGACGATAGCCGGACCCATCCGTCTTCAAGGCCATACATCATGGCCTTCGGGTAGTATGGAATCTCCTTTATGTTGTCCTGGACAGAGAGTTTCATGTTCTTTCCTTTAATACTCTTTTGACAAAATCAAGAGCATTCTGTTGCATTATGTAAAAATCATCAGCAGTGAGACCTGCAGCTACAACAACCTTGCGAGCTTCTTCCTCTGTGACAAGGTCAGACGGGCTGTGGGCATCAGTATTAAAAACAAGAGACGCGCCAATCTGTTTTGCCAACGAGCCAACCCTTCCATTACCCAGAGAGTGGCCCTTCCTTCCGCTTATCTCAAGGAGAACACCTTTCTCCTTTGCAAGGGCAACATCTGACTCTGTGATAATTCCCGGATGGGCAAGGACATCAACTCCGCTCTCAATGGCCTCCCGGTTCGTACCTTCCTGAACAGGTTCCACGATGGTCTCTCCATGGACCACAACATAAAAAATACCAAGCTTCCGAGCGAGGGTAATCATCTCTTTGATCATCCCTTTTGGAACGTGGGTAATCTCAACACCAGGCAAAATGGTTATCCCTTCATAGAACTCCATCTTCGTGCTGAGCTTCACCATGGCAGAGACAACATACTCGATATTGGTAATATCTACATGGTCTGATATTCCGATAATCCTGTATCCTTTAACTTTTGCCCTTCTCACCAGTTCGGAGGGGAGAAGTTCACCGTCACTTAAGAATGAATGGGTGTGGAGGTCTATCATAGCTACATCTTGTATTTGCCAAAATCGTCTGAAGAAAGGTTTTCAAGAATATCTTCCCACTCGTTCGTGTCTGTTACCACCTTACCGCTTTTCTGGGAAAGATCAATCTTGGCCGCTCTCTTGATAACGCTCTCGTCAACAAAGATTGAAGCCCCGGTTCGCAGGGCAATGGCAATAGCGTCACTTGGCCGGGAGTCGATTACAAGCCTCTTCTTGTTCACTTCCATGTGAAGCAAAGCATAATATGTATTATCCTTTAAGTCATTAACCTCAATCTTGACTACTTTGGCTCCAAGTTCGTCAAGAATATTTTTAAGGAGGTCATGGGTCATGGGCCTTGGAGTCTGTATGTTTTCGATCGCCGTTGCGATACTTGAGGCTTCAAGAAGGCCTATCCAGATGGGGAGTACGTCCTTCTCTTCAAGGTCCTTAAGGATCACTATGGGGGTGTTAGTAAAAGGGTCAACGGTTATTCCCGCAACCTTCATCTCTTTTAACATGTGTGACCTCCTATTGGTTTACGTATGTCTCCCTTCAGGGAATTTGCGTAACCTTTTACTATCTCAACTTCAACAAGGCTCCCAAGCATGTCTGAAGACCCCTTGAAATTAACTATTTTGTTTGTCCTTGTTCTTCCTGCCATTTCCTCTTTGGAATTCTTGCTCCGGTCTTCCACCAGCACCCCTGCAACCTTGCCTTCCATGGCCTTGTTGTGCTCGAGAGTAATAGATTTTTGACACTTCTGGAGACTGGCAAGCCTTTCAAAGGCTACCTCCCTTGGCACTGCTCCAGGCAGGGTAGCTGCGGCAGTATTCTTGCGTGGTGAATAAACAAATGAAAAAAGGCCATCGAACCGGATATCATTGATGAGGC
>Ga0105103_10000119_pt1 | contig 40595 bp, 38 predicted proteins | sample PPLLaktember2015_2_FD_79107 | JGI IMG/M metagenome (GOLD analysis project Ga0105103, IMG submission 79107) | Freshwater sediment microbial communities from Prairie Pothole Lake near Jamestown, North Dakota, USA - PPLs Lake P7 Core (6) Depth... | ecosystem: Environmental > Aquatic > Freshwater >...
CAGAGCCGAGAGCCTGGAGCACAGAGCAGTGGAGCCCAAAGCCGTTGAGTAGTTGAGCCCATGAGCAGAAGCATCGATGCTTTGCTCACATGCTCATCGGCTCAAGGCTTAAGGCTCAATCGCTCAAGGCTCAACTGCTTCCGGCTCATCTACTCCTAGTAAACCCCCACACACAATTCTCGGTACTTCGGAACCTTCCCGCGTACGACGTTGAAGTATAATTCCCGCAACCTCGCCGTCTGAACACCCATCTGACCGGTCCCGATCGTCCGGTGATCGATCTGCGTGATCGCCGTCAGCTGAACTCCAGTCCCCACATAGAAGACTTCATCGGCGAGGAATAGCTCTGTCCGGTCGATCGGCCGTTCCTCCAACGGAAGTTTCAGTTCGTCGCGAATGAGCATCATGAACGTGCGGCGGGTGATCCCCTCCAGCACGCTCTCAGTGATGGGGGGCGTAACGAACACGCCGTTGCGGAACATGAACAGGTTCTCCGCCGATCCTTCCGCCACATGCCCCTGTTGATTCAGCATGATGCATTCATCGAATCCCGCAAGCTGCGCGTCGGTCTTCGCGAATGCTGAATTGACATAGGAGCCCGCGATCTTTCCGCGAGGCGGGATGATGTTATCGCCGATCCGCTGCCAGGACGACACCGTCACGTGCGCCCCCTCTTCCTTGTCCACGTAGCGCCCAAACGGGATGGCGGCGATGCCAAGTGCCGGCGTCAGGTTGTGGAGGCGAACGCCGATGATCTCGTCGCTGTAGAACGCAAGCGGACGGACATAGACGTCCTCTCTATATTCATGAACCCGGATGAGCTCCAGCGTGGCCGCGGTCAGATCCTCTTTGGCATACGGGAATTGCATTCGTAAGAGTTTGGCCGAGTCGAGCAGGCGTTTGTAGTGGTCGTTCGGGCGGAAGACAAAGACCTGTTTTTCCGTGTCATTCCAGTAACCGCGGATGCCGCCGAACACGGCGGTCCCATAATTCATCGCATGGGTCAGTATCCCAACACGCGCATCTTCATACGCGACGATCTTGCCATTGTAGAACACTTTCTTCGGAGTAGGCACGATAACGCTCCTTTATTCCTTTGGTGAGGAGGAATGATTGACGAAGTCATATTCGGAAAAACTTCCATCTTCCACAAGGGAAAGCGGAGAAGGGAGGATTCATCACAGGCTTCAGGACCGGGATAATGTCCCGGTCGGTCATCGGGTCATTGACCCGGTTCAACCTTGACTTGATGCGGCAAAGTTCCAAGATCGCAAGAAACAAGAGCCAAACAAGAACCAATGGCCAACCCGCCAAGAGCCACTGGCTGCATTAAGAGAGTCACAGGGCATCTCAGCCCACCCACTTCGTCCCGCATATGCCGGAGAACGGACAGGATCCGCAGTGCGTCGCCGGGTCCTCGGTAGGCAAGAATGGCACCGATGTTGCTTTGATCTCGTGAATGACCTTCTCGATCACCCGCCTCATCATTCCATATCGCTCGATGCGCTTTCCAGAATCCCCGGCGAAGTACTCTTCGCACGAGTTGTCTACATGCCGGCCTCCGAGGAATACATACGAAGCAGAAATCCGCTCAGGGGCCATCCCCTCTCCTTCTACTGCCATCAAGAGGTAGAACGGCAATTGCATGGAACCGATCGCTCGACCGTATGTCGCTCGGTCTTCCGGGTCCAGGCTCTTGAATCGTATCTTCGTCCGGCTGCTCGGCGCACCCGTCTTGTAATCCACGATATGATGAATCCCGTCGCGCTCTTCCCGCCGGTCTACACGGCCGGACAAACGGCTGCCGAAAGCCTCAGCTCGCATCGGCACCTCAACCCCCACGATCCGAACCTGCGCCGCCTCGCAGATGGGATGCTGATAGTCCGCGACGAACTCCCTCAGCCGGCGGTGAACCTGACGCTCTACGAGAAACATCGTTCCCGGAGGATGCGCCCCGTATCGTTCACGAAACAAGTTTGTCACGGTATGATCAAGCGTTTCGCCATCGAGGTCGGGTTTCGTCAACTCCCTCCCCACCAGTGGTTCGAAATATCGCCGCAGCGCTTCGTGGACGAAATCACCGATCTCCAACTGATCGAGGTCCTCCGCCGCTTCCCCTTTCTCCTTCAGCCGGAGCACATATTGATAGTAGAACCGGAGGGGACAACGAATGTAGATGTCAAGTGCGGAGGCGCTGAACGGCATCCCCGCAACAATGGGAATGATGTCCTCGTCCTTCTCGATTGGCGGGGGGAGCGTGTTCGTCAGTTGCAGTCGATAGCGCACGGTCTGGACATAGCGTTCCGTCGTTGTCGCCCGCTCCGCCCGCTGTCGCTGCCAGAGCAGCTTCTCGACGAACCGGCTTCGCACCGAACGCCCGGCCTCCGAATAATAGATCTCCACGCGCTTCGCACCCGCCGTCAAGAGCCGGAGATGATGCTCGATCAAATCATCCCGATCGGTCACGGTTTCCAGCCCGAGCTTCTCGCGTACTTGTTGCGGCAGGAGGAGATCGCTTCCCACGCTTCCGGGGACGCAGTCGTCGGTCATTTGCAGGATGCAGACGCGATCGAACTGCAGACCGCGCGTCTCAAGCATCCCAAGAACCTGCAGGCCGCGCAACGGTGTTCCGGGAAATGGAACTTCGGTTCGCTCGACAATGTGGCGAACAAAAGCAAGGTATCCTTCTATGTGTTCAAACGATTCCGACGCAAGGAGCGATTTCCGCACCTGCTGAAACGCACCCAACAGCGCCTCCGCATACGGACGGAACAGCGGATGGAGCGATGCAGTGCTCTCATCGTAGATGTACGTCAACACTCGCTCGATCGCCTCGGCCAGTGCGCCGATCGAATCGATCTGCTCCAGTCCCCTGATCGTGTGGTCGTGGATCGCCTTCAGATGATCTCTGAGAACTTCCGGCGTCAACTTGTCCCTGTCTGTCGCATGCGCGAACGCGATCTCCGTGAAGAGTTCTTCGGACGATTCCAGCTCCTCGAGACTCACCAGCAACCGCGACCGGTCCTGCGCAAGCGTTTCTTCGAGTCCGTGCATGAGGATGCGCGTCACGTCGGCACGACCGTTGAGCCGCACATTCTTGGTATAGGGATGGAGAATGAACGAGACGTAGGCGCCCGCGCCATACCGGCCATGCTCACGCGAGCGGATCAGGCCGAGCAAGGCATTCAGGAATCCGACGATCGGCGTCCGCGCAACCGGATAGCCGAACGCAACATTGTAGCGGTCTTCCGGCAAGCCGGAGAGCACATGCTCGACGACGGGGAAGAGTGCGTCCGCGGTCGGCAACACGATCACGGTCTTGTCGTCGATGTCGTCAGGATGTTCAAGCAGGGGGCGAATGGACTCCGCGAGCGCGAAGACCTGGCCATGGATGTCGGGGGCGTTGATGAAGACATGCTCCGGCACCGACCCGTCCTGCTCGTCTTTATCCGTTTGATACACGACGATCGTCTCATCGAGCCGCTGCAACCCGTCGAGGATCCGTTGTTCCGCCCCCGTGAGCTTGTAGAAGCCCGCCAGAATGATCGGGGAATGACCGGACACGTCGGCCTCATCGATCCGTTCAGACACGACGTGATAGCGCATCGCCCGGGTGGTGTAATGACCTTCGCTGGCGAGCGCATAGAACTCCCGGTAGTAGCGCCCCAGCGTGTGCCGATAGTCGTACGGAATCCCTTCCAACGTCTCAATGATCCGCTGTTCGCTGTAGCCGGAAAGATGGAGTTCTTCGAGTTCCCCGAATAATTTGAATCCGATCGGAAGGAAGGAGTCGAGCGTGCGGAACACATCGCCCCCAAGCCGCTCCTCGAGTCGCTGATGGATCCGATAGAGCAAACCTACGGCGTCAACGGCGTCAAGTGCGGTCGCGGACTCCGGTTCGATCCCCGCGTGGAGCACCTCGATGAATTCGTCGATCGAAACGATGCGGGGCGGGATGAAAGCAGCACCGATCCGCCGAGCAAGTTCGCGTCGGAGAAAATGGGCGGGGCGTTTTCCGGGGAAGATGATCGTGGTCGCGGAATGGTCGGACTGCGTCGTGTCGAGGCAGCTCGCGACCGCATCGATCATGCTCTCGCGGGGGCCAAGAACGATGCGTCTGCTCATACGACCTCCCGGGTCGACTTTCGGTCGATGAACGCGAGGATCCCACGCACCGGACGACCCGGAAACACCTGCGTCAGAATAGCGATGTAATTCCGAATCTGGTCGTCATACGCTGCGCTTTCTCCGCCGGTCTTGAAGTCGACAACCGTCGCTCCGTCATCATCGACGATCACGCGATCCATGCGGAACAGCCGACCGTGCTGGTCGGCGAATTCCTGTTCCATCAGGACACGCCGCCCCTCACGGCGTTCGAACAGCGAAGCCACCGCCGGAGCCCGCAGGAATTCCACGAGCCGTTGGAGGGAATCCCGGACAAGGTCCGCCTCTTCCGCGGTGATGCTCAACGATGCCGCGACCGTCTGAAGCTGCATCGCGCAGTCATCTCCGACGAAATCGACCTTGGCGAGGACCGCATGCAGCAATTCCCCTCTCCGGCGTTCGACAACGCCGAGCTTGCCGCCGAACTCGATCGAACGCACTCCCACGTGTGAACGATGCCAGGTTGGCGCTTCGGCGAACGACTCGGCAGGAATGAGCGGCTTTTGTGTTTTCGTCCCGCGCACCATTCCTTCCGTCGGGAAGTACTCCGAAGGACCGTGCATCCGCTCCTTCTGGAGACAAATCACATAGAGTTCATCTTTTGCGCGAGTCAACGCCACGTACAACCGGTTCAAGTCGTCAACATCACGGCGAAACTTCTCCCGATCAACGAGTTCCTGCAAATGCGCATCGAATGCCCCCCAGTCTTTTTTGACGTAGAGCAATTCGACGTTTTCTCCACAGTCATCAATATAGAGCGGATCGACCCTGGGCCGTGAATCGACGAGCAGGACGATCACCACGGGGCTTCCGAGTCCTTTCGCTTTGTGGATCGTCATCACCGACACTGCATCAACTCCCGACGGAGCACTGATATTCCATGTGCCTTCGGTCGTGTCCTCCGCCGCAAAGACAAGGAATTCCTTCATCGCATTCGAACCTTGCTGTTCAAACGCAACGACGCTCTCGAGAAATTTCGTGATCGCCGCTTCCTCTTCGTGCCAACGCTCGAACAGCCGATATCGATTGATGATCTCTGTCGTCAGGTCATAGGTCGGCAGATATCCCGCGACATTCATCAACGATTCGAAATTCCGCTCCCACACTTCTGGAAACGCAACACGGAATCGCGTATACAGCGCTCCCCGTTTCTCCGGTCCATGCATCGCGTCGCGCAGGAAGGAGCGAACGGCGGCTCTGATCCCGGCATTCATTTCCAGTCGTTCAAATGTTCGACTGAGAATGAATTCGGCAAAGGCGAGATCATCCACCGGCGAATTGAGGAAACGCAGGAGGGCAAGGAGGTCGCTGACCACCGGGCGGTGGCGCACATCCAGGTTGCTGTAGGAAACAAAGGGGATACCCTCGTGACTCAGCCATCCACTCACCTCAACCACATCGTCGTTCTGTGGGGTCAGGATCGTGATGTCGGAGTATCGGTAACCGCGCGCGGCGCAATCCCGCACCGTGGCAATGATCCGTTCGCGATGGGGATCCGGCTGTTCGTCCGCCGCAAGCGTGACCGTCTCCACATATCCCTTCCCGGCCTTGTCCGGATGAACCCGCTGACGATACACACCAAGTCCTGATGCCGCGACCAATTCCGGTCCCACCTTCTCCGCAATGCGTTCCTGGAAAAGCTGGCGGGTGAACTCAACGAGATGTTCTCCGCTTCTCCAGTTCGTGTCCAGTTCATACGGCTCAGGCTGCACGGAGGGAAAGACCTGCTCGGTCTGCAGTTGCCGCATGATCCGCCAGTCCGCATGACGAAATGCATAGATGGACTGCTTCGTATCTCCAACAATGAAGAGGCTTCCCTCTTTGGCAAGCGATTCCTCGATGAGCGGGACAAGAGCCGCCCACTGAACGGGGGATGTATCCTGGAATTCGTCCAAGAGATAGTGATAGATCGTTTCTCCCAGATACAGGTAGATCTGAGGGACAACACTTGCGGACATGGAACGAACAAGCAGACGATTCAAGTCTGAAAGCGGAAGTTCTCCTGCACGACGCGTTGCCTGTTCGATCGACATGCGGAGCAGGCCGAGTGCATGAATGACCGGTGCAAGCTGCGTGCGCGAGCGGAGACGGAAGAACTGCGGGCGAAGGCGTTCAAGCGTCGCTTGGAATGGTTCACATCGACGATTTGCTTCATCGAGCTGCTTCTTCTTCGCGGCGGGGACGCCGGTCTTCTTTAGCGGAGGCTTGGTGACCGCCGCACGGCCGAGCAATCCTTCCACATCCCGCGCGTCCGCATCGGCGCAAGCCCGTTCGAAATTTGTCGCCACCTCAAACCCCGAAGCTTCAGCGATTCGGCGGATCTCGGCAAACGACTCCAATGCCTCATCCGACGTGTGCTTTAATTGCCGCATCCACGTCTGATCAAAATGGACGTCCTTCGGCTGAGCGCTCAGCATTTCGTAAAGCGACCGGATCTCGCTCGCAATGGCGGCAAACGGATCCCACGCGTATCGGCCGCCCCCCCCCGCTCCATCCGACAGAAGATCGGCAAGATCCTCGAGCAGTGCTTTCTGCTTGGGATTGCCGGACACGTCCCGCACGAACTGATCGAACGCGCGGTCCAACAAGGCGTCGCTTCCGAGAGAAACCTCGATCGTTGGAGGAAGTCCAAACTCGACGGCAGAGGCCCGGAAGACGCGCGTCAGGAAACTGTCGATCGTCTGGACCTGAAAGAAGGTGAACTCGCGCAGGATCGTCTCGACCAGTCCCTCCGCACGCGCCTGGATCGTCGACGCGTCCGCCGACACGATCTGTTGAAGGGTCTGGATCGTCTCCTCATCGCCGAGAGCGGCGCGTTTGAGCGTTTCGAGGACGCGTCTCCGCATCTCCGTCGCCGCATTGTTCGTGAACGTGATGGCGAGGATGTTCCGCAGGCGGTTATTCGGCACGCGCGGCGAAAGGAGAAGCTGGAGCAACTGCTGCGTCAGGGTATGCGTCTTCCCCGAGCCGGCAGACGCCGAGATGATCGGGAAGCGCGGAAACCGCAGGGCCGTATCGGGAGGAAGAAGGAAAATAGTGAGGATTGCAGATTATTGATTGTTGATTGGTTCATCTTACAAAAGAATTCTCGGACGCGCGAATCATTTTGTGATGCAATATTGGGGCACGGAGAGGAACGACAAAGCCGGGAGGGCAAGGAGCGCGACCCAGCTTCGAGGGGAATGCGTGACGGCGTTGCCGATCAGTTCGGATGCAGGTGCTGCCTCAGGTCCAGTTCTTCCTTCGGCTCGTAGGCGATCGGATGGCGGAGATCCTTGAGGGAGAACTCCAGGAAGATATGATGCCCATCGTAATCGAGAACCCGGAGATCGTCCTCCTGCTTGAGATCGCTCATCGTGGTGTCGTAGTGCGTACCATACTTCTTGCGCACGACGGGCTCGGGGATCTCATACGCAATGAACTTCTTGATCCCTTTTGCAGCGAGTTTCTTGACGAGATTGCGGTTCGTGAAGGAGTCGTACGAGGTAAGGATGAGGACGGGTCCTGATCCTGTGAAGAAGATGCCGGCTTTCATGGGACACCTCCGTTCAGTCGTTCAGAGAAAAGAACGCGGGACGCACACTGGAAAACTACTCAGGCGACCGGCCAATGTCAAGCTCGTCTTACTTCTTCTCCTCAATCGTAAGCGAATAGCCCCATTTGTCGAAATAGATGTTCCCTCCTGACCACTCCACTTCCCCCCGTTGGAAATCCACAACGTCCGACCGGAAATACTGCTTCGCAGGCTCCAGCTCCTGACAATGGTCGCTGTTCGCTGCAATGCGATATTGATCGAGTCCGCCAAAGTAGAAGTCGCGGACCGCCCGTCGCTGCACAGGCCCCAGCGTTTCGAGGTACTGCATCGCAAAGATGCCCATGTACGGATCGACCGGGATCCAGCCGTACGGCGGAATGGAGATCTCGCACCAGTCATGGATCGTCTTGCCGCCGGGGAACGTGAACCAAGCCGACTGCCAACGCGCCGGGATGCCGCTCAACCGGCACAACGTCATGAACAGGAACGCCTCTTGCCCGCAATCTCCATACTTCTTCTCGAGGCAATACTCGCCGATGTTCCTGATGGTCGAGTATTCGCGCGCATAGCTGTATTGAATGTTCTCGGCGATCCATCGATAGAACGACCGCGCACGCACGAGCGGGTTGGTCTCGGTTCCCGCGATCTCCTTCGCCAGCGCTTTCATCGCATCAGTGAACACGATGTGCGGCGCTTCCGCAGTGTACCGACGGTATTCCGGGTCATCCGTATCGTACTCCGCGACCGCTTCGGTGGCCGTGTTGAACCAGATCCCGTCCGCCGTGTATTCGTACTCGATGCGAAACTTCGTCGGACCGGCGTGCGATGCGACGCGCTCCAGATACGCGGACCGGATCGGACTCTCGTCGGGGGCGATGGAGACGACCGGAGGGTCAGAGGCCACGAGACGGAACTCGCGCTGGAACGGATAGGTGCGCGGGACCGGCAACCAGGCACGAACTGTCTCCCCTGCGGGAACGGCGCCGCTGTCGATCGTTAACGTCATGACCACGCGAAATGTCTTTGGATGCACGTAGGGTTCGCCCGACGCCATGGATGCCTTCATGATGTCGATGCAGTTCTTCCACACCGCACGGTCAAATGCCGAGTCGTTCGGTGGATTGACGCGTCGCGTCGCGATCTCCGGATAGCGCCAGAACAGGTTGCTCCGGCTGACGTTCAAATACCGCAGCTCGCCGTCGATGGAGCGTTTGTCGAATTTCCCCTCTGCATCCCACCGGTTGAATTCCTCGCGCGTGACGTTCTTCACAGAGCGCTGCACCTGTGCGAAGAGCCTGTCCGCGGAATAGCTGTAGTCGAACCGGATACGGTCGAGACGCTCGATCTCCCAGGCGAGAGCGCGTTTCGCTTCGGCGGAACGTCCGGGCTGGTTCATCCCCGACGTGAGCAGCGCCGCGGCTTCGGAGAATTTCCCCGACTCTTCCAGCGTGCGAGCCTGCGTCAGCACATCCTGTTGCGCCCGCAGCTGCACCATCACCAGGAACATGAACAGCAACGATCGAATACCAGTACTCATGCCGATGCCCATGGGCATTCCTTTCATCCGGTCAGATCCACGTTGCGCGGCCAAGCCGCTCAAGTTCGGTCACGGCGTAGGCCTTCCCCGCATGGTCGCGCAGCTCGCTCAGCGGCACGTACACCCTCAAGAAAGATCGCTCCGTCGGCATATTGAAGCTGTCGATGGTCACCAGGAAACACTCGACGCGGAATTCATCAATATGCACGTCGAAGTCCGCAAGCCACGCCTCTTCCTGCAAGAACTGAAAGAGGTCGTACACCTGTTGGAGAACGCGCACTCGGCCGTCCACGGATTGAAGGCCGTCGTTCTTGAGCGAGGGGAACAGGAGTTGGAACCGAAGTTGCCGGTCCTCTGGATCGACGAAGATCTTGCGGACATGCTCATAGCGCTCAGCCGTGCCGTCGCGGAGCGAATTGACACGCAGAGCGTCTGCAACGTCGACCGATTCCCCCGCACTCAATCGTTCCAGCTCTTCCTTCAACTCCGTCCGTTCGACCGGATTTGCTTTCTCCCGCGGGCGCGTCGACAGCGGATCCGGGACGACGGTTTGCTTCGGTTGTTTCCGAGACTCCGGGGCCTCTGCCGCCTCCGCGCGACGGATCGCGGGATCCTCCAAACGAAGGCAGCCAAGCCAGAACGGAAGCATGTCGGAGAAATCGATGGCGTCGTGGTACTCCTCAATATAGTACGTCAATCCGGCGAGTGCGAGGACAAGGAGGAGAAAGCCGATCCAATCCCAAATATCTCCATCGTCGACCATGGCCAGCAACGATGCACCGATGATGAAGACGACGCCGACGACGGCGATCAGCGCGACATACGCCACCAGTCCAAACAACCAGGTCGTTCCAGAGGGGATCTTCCGTTCCCACGCCAACGATCGAAGGACGCGGAGCAGACCGAACGCGACGGCAAGGATGACATACGCGATGATGAGTTCCAGCATGGCCCTAGGAGGAGAGAATGACTACATCCCCGATTTCGACCCGAGAAACTGCCTGGCATAGAGCGCCCCACCGAGCGACAAACCCATGACCGGGATGAGCAGGAGAAACGCGATCAGGTATCCGTTCGGGTCGAGCGGGTTGATGCGTGTTGCAAAGAACGTCGGAACTCCGCCCAGGAAGAATCCCATTGCAAACGTGACCACGCGGTTCTTCTTCGACAATCCATGATAGAAGAAGAAGCTGGCGACAAGCCCGTCGAGGATCGGAATGCGAAGTTCGGGATTCTGCCAGATGCGTCCCCAGATCCAGATGCAATAGACCGCGATCACGGAACAGACCAGGAAGTACCAGCCAAGGAAGAGGATCCAGTACAGATCCTCAGGGGTAGAATAGCTCGCATACTGGCTCGCGAGCGTGATGCGATGGGCGTCGAGCACGCCGATGACCAGGACCGAGAGAACAGCCATGGCCACGCGCGATCGATGGACGGATTCGCGGCCAAGAAACAACTTGAATTCATGGTACTGGAAGATGAAGTCCCGCAACAGTTCCTGTCGATGGAGTGCGATCGAAAGGACGCGGACACCATAGAGGGATCCGTACGCAAGCAAGACGACCGCGAGCAGGAATGAGGTCACGAGAATCGACCGCGAAAAGAAGAAGACGAGGACCATGAAGACCGCGAGGACCTGAATCTCCTCCCGATGATACCAGGTCAACGTGAACTTGGTCTTCCCCTGCTGTTCAGTTGGGGATTGAGCTGTCATAGAACCGCTAGGACGGGCTTGGCTCGAGGCGGACTCGCCCGGAGGCGTTGGTGAGCCCGGAAGGGATCGTTATTTAAAACTGGCGACCGCGCGGTCGACGGATTCGTAGGTCTTGAATACCTTGACCAACTGGGTGATCGCAAAGAGGCTCTCAACCTTGTCGGTGACGTTCGCCAACCGGAGCTCTCCTCCCTTGCTTTTCACGGTCGTGAGGGACGCGATCAGCGTGCCAAGGCCGGAACTGCTGACCCATCGGACCCCCTTCATGTCGATGACGATCTTCTTGAACTCTTCCTGCGTCAAGCCATAGATCTTCTCGCGCAGGTTGTCGGTGTCCGGCTCGCCCATCAGATTGCCGCGGAGGGAGAGAACCGCGATGTTCCCATGCATCTTCTCTTTGATCGTCATGACGCACCTCCTGATTGATCATGGAACTGGTATTCTCGCACAGATGGGATGATACGGCGAAATTGAAGGAATGTCAACGAATCCATGCATTGAACCGTGCGAGCCGCACGGCTGGTTTTCGGAGGGCTTTCTTTGTACGTTGAACCGGGTGAACGCATGATCAAGGCCATTCCTGTTGATTCGCTTGACCACGGCGATCTGCTCGTGTACCGTACGCTTCGTCAGCCAACGGAGCATTTCCGGCGCGGGATCTTCGTCGCCGAAGGCGAGAAGGTCGTCCGTCGCTTGCTGGAGAGTCCCCTCAGGGTCCTCTCGTGCCTACTCACGCCGGAATGGTTCGACGTTCTGCATCCGTCGCTGGAACGCCGGCCCGAACACATCGATGCATTCATCGCACCCAAGACGCTGATCGAAACCATCGTCGGATTTCATCTTCATCAGGGAGTTATGGCGTTGGGTCAGGTCCCCGAACCGCTGACGCTCGACGAACTTCTCCATCGCGCTCCCGCGCCGCGACTGTTCGTTGCACTGGATGGATTGACGAACTCGGAGAACATCGGTGTACTGACCCGCAATTGCGCCGCATTTGGCGTTCAGGGGATGATCGTCGGCGAGACGTCGAGCAGCCCGTTCCTGCGGCGAGCCGTTCGCAATTCGATGGGAACGGTGTTCCATATGCCGGTGGTTCACACCGACGACCTCGTTGCGACGATTCACCATCTCCGCGAAGACCATCGGATCACGGTGTATGCCGCACATCCTCACGCGAACGATCGAACGCTCATGGACGTCTCGCTGACATCGGACAGCTGCCTGGTATTCGGAAGTGAGGGGGATGGAATCTCAGAGAGGGTTCGGGATGCGTGTGACGCCTGTGTCGCGATTCCGATGCAGAACAGTGTGGATTCCCTCAATGTGGGGACGGCGGGGGGCGTGTTTCTGTATGAAGCGTTTCGACAGCGAGGGGGAGGGAGGAGCTAATAGCGGTGTTCCAGAAAGTCGTCTTGTATTTTGTAAAGACCGTCAGTCTGAACATGTCACCGTGAGCTTGCCCGCCCGGCCGCATAGAGTCGTTTAGGCGGACGGGTCGAACGGTGTTGAAGTCTGACGCCTGATCCACGGTCATGCTTCGACAAGCTCAGCATGACCGTTCGCCTTAACACAAGGCGACTTATTGGTGTTGGCACTAGTAGCGGTTAGCTCTTAGCTATTAGCGGTTGGCGATTGGCGGTTAGCAAATGATTTCAATTACGGCGTTTTGGGTTGGATCGGGGGAAGGACTCGCGCAACGACTTCCGATTTGAATCCGCACTGTTTGTGTGCGCTGTCGCAGAACGGCATGTCCTTGCTCGCGCCGCATCGGCAGAATGATACCGCGGTGCGTCCGTTCAAATCGAACCTGTTTCCCTGCATATCGTAGATCTCGAAGTCCCCTTCTACCTTCAAGCTTCCGTTATTCTTCACGACGATCTTGGTCGGCATGACGTTCACTCGGATTGTTTGAGTGTGAATGGAATCCGCACGAGTGTCCGCTCCCACATGATGCGAAGCTCGCCCGCCGTCGGACCTGTCGATCGGAGCTCCACGGTCAGCTTCTCCGTTGTCGATCGAGTCGCCGTCCGCTTGGCTTTGGTTCGGAACAGATCGTTCTTCGCGGAGAAGACGGTCCCCCACTGTCCCGTTTGCTTGCTGATGATGATGGTCCATTCCCGTGAACCCGGGATGGTGTACAGCGTGTAGGAACCGCGGGGAAGCGTCTTGCCTCCAAGGAGAAGGTCGGCTGTCGTTGCGAGCGCCGTCGCCTCGTTCGCGCCTGTGCGCCAGACCTTCCCGTACGGCACAACCCCACCAAAGATCGACCGCCCGCGCATCGACGGACGTCCGTAATCGACCGCGATCCGGGCAGCTCCAAGCTGCAAGACCGCTGAATCACGCGGACTGGCGACCAGGATGTCCTTGCTCACATGAAAGGGGATGGCAACGGCAGTTCGCTCCCACTCGACGCGCAAGATGCCCCGATCCGTCGCGGTCTTCTCGAATCGCATGGAGAGTTCCTCAACGACTCGCGTCATCGGCCTCGGTTCGACCTCGATCCTCGCAAGATCCAATTTCGGGTCATACACCGTTCCCCACTGACCGGTCTGCTTGTTGATGATGAGCTTCCATCGCTCTTCGGAGGGTATCGAATACAGCGAGTACGAACCGCGGGGGATGATGGCGCCGTCCATCTCCAGATCGACGTCCGTGCGGAGCAGCGTCGCCTCGCCAGCTCCCGTGCGCCACACCTTGTAGTACGGCACAACATTGCCGAAGATGGCCCGCCCACGGACGGCCGGCTTGCCGTATGCAATGCTGACCTGCGCTCCGTCGAATATGATCTTCGAAGAATCGCGGGGACTCGTGACCGGTCCTTGGGCGAACGACTGTCCGGCGAGCAGAAGCGTCAGGATGATATGAGGCGCGTACCGCTTCACGGCTCGAGCACCCGTGCGACCATGATCCCCGTATGCTTCTTCACCTTCTTTAGATACTCCGCCAGCGGAACATCTGTGATTTGAACACGCGCACCGGCAATGGGAGCATGCATGAAATGAAGGTCAGTCCCCTGCCACACTGCGACACCCGTGTGGCCGACATCCATTCCTTCGATGTTCGTCGTGATGCCGATGATGTCGCCATTCTTGATCGATGGCGCAGCCGCAGCGACACGCGCGTTCGGGATGAAGAACATCGTTCGCTTGTTGATGGCTTCTTCCTGCTGTTCGATCACCGGGAGAAATTCCGGATTCTCCTTCAGCTTCTTGTACGAGTCCGCATGCGCGGACATGAAGCTGACCTTCTTGATGAAGGGCTCGCCCCCGATCTCCTTCGTTACCACCTTCCAGGTTCCCTTCTTCTCGTTGTCGAAGAAGTAGTCCGAGGTGTAGTGAAGCCGGCTGGGATATTGGTCGATGATCCCGCCGCGATAGCGGATGCGTTGGAGTTCCCGTTTATAGTCGTCGAAGGTCGTCGTTCCCTTCTTGATGCATCGCGCGAACACGACGCAATTCTCGTAGAATGAGACACAGTCGAATCCGCGGAGATTGACGACCAGGCATTCCTCCCCGGGTTGTTCGAGCGTGTGCGCGACGTACTCGTTGCCAAGGAACGATTTCCCCACTTCGACGATCACGTCACCGATGGGGAGCGACGCCCACTTCTGTTCGGCGGCAAGCCGGAAGGTCTTCGCGCAAATGACGGAATCCGGATTATCGTCAGGCGAGCCGAACGATCGCTCGAATCCAAAACCGACGGCCGACGCGAGGACCAGTACAATCGTTACGGTAATGACGCGGGCGTAAGGAACCATGGGAAAGACCAATTTGCGATTGTGGATTGATGAGTTATGATTTCTTGACTTCTGTATCTGCTTGAGGCTCTAGGCTCATTGGCTCATCGGCTCATTAAAATGGCGATTCTTCGCCCGGTTCCGGCGGGAGCATCATCGGTTCCGGACGGAATGGCAGACGGCTCTCAAAGCGCGCGAACGACTTGATGAACTGGAGGCGTACCGTATCCGTCGGACCGTTACGCTGTTTCCCGATGATGATCTCGGCCAGACCTTCCGTTGGATCGCCGGTCTCGGTGTCCTTTTCGATGCCATACATCTCCGGACGATGCACGAAAATGACAACGTCGGCGTCCTGTTCAATGGCGCCCGATTCGCGGAGGTCGGCGAGAGCCGGCTTCTTGTCGCTGCGGGCTTCTACCGCACGATTCAGCTGCGACAGCGCGATGACGGGAATATTCAAATCCTTTGCCAGGGCTTTGAGCGATCGGGAGATGCCGGAGATCTCCTGCTCACGGCTCTGAGCATTCCGTGCTCCCTGCATCAACTGGAGATAGTCGACGACGATCATGCCGACGTTGTGCTCGGCTTTGAGCCGCCGCGCTTTCGCACGCAATTCCAACACGCTCAGCGCCGGCGTATCATCGATGAGGATCTTCGCCTTGTAGAGACGTCCGACGCTCATGCTGAGCTTCTTCCATTCGTCTTCCGGCAGGCGGCCGGTTCGCACCTTGTGCGCATCGACGCGCGCCTCGGCGCACATCAGACGCATGACCAGCTGCTGCGCGGACATTTCGAGGCTGAAGAATCCGATGGGGACATTGTGCAGAACCGATGCGTTGCGCGCGACCGAGAGAACGAATGCGGTCTTCCCCTGCGACGGCCGTCCGGCAACGATGATGAGGTCGGAATTCTGAAATCCTCCGGTGAGGTTGTCGAGATCGGTGAACCCGGCCGGCACTCCCGTGACGCCGCTGTGCTTGCCGTGGATGCTCTGCAGCATGTCCATCGTTTTATGCACGGCGGTGTTCATGGTGACGAAGCTCTTCTTCATCCGCTGCTCGGAGATGTCGAAGATCTTCTGCTCCGCTTCATCCAAGAGGCCGAGCGCGTCCTCCGTTTCGTTGTACGCGCGCGTCACGACTTCCGTCGATGCCGAAATGAGCTGGCGCATCAACGCCTTCTCCAGGACGATGTGGGCGTGGTATTCGATGTTCGCCGCGCTCGAAACCCGCCCTGACAACTCCGTGAGATAGTACTCACCGCCGATCTTCTCGAGGACGCCGCTGCGGCGCAATTCTTCGGTCAGGGTAATGAGATCGACCGGCTCACTCCGCTCGAAGAGGCCGACCATCGCATCGAAAATGCTTTGATGTGCAGGCTTGTAGAACACATCCCCTTGCAGCACTTCCAGGGCCTTCGCGATCGCGTCCTTCTCGAGAAGCATCGCCGCCAGGACGGCCGCTTCCACGTCGACCGCCTGCGGCGGCACGCGGCCTTCCGCACCCGGTTGCACCGGCGTGTTCTCGTTGTATGGTCTTCGTCCATTCGGCATCGATCATTCCCGCCTGTCTTCTACTTCGACTTCATTTCATCGTACATGCGACGGAACTTCTGCACATCCTCCCAGCAGGGGCGCTTCCAATTCGGATTGCGCAGAAGCGCCGCGGGATGGAAGGTCACCATCAGCGGAATTCCCCGGTACTCGTGCATCTTCTCCCGGAGCTCGGTCAGTGTGGCCTTGGTCTTGAGCAACGATTGCCCCGCGATGCGGCCGACGCACAGGATCATCTTCGGTTTGATGATCTCGAGCTGCTTCCACAGATACGGCTCGCAGTGTTCGATCTCTTCCGGAAGCGGATCGCGGTTGTTCGGCGGACGGCATTTCAGCATGTTGCAGATGTACACCTCGTCGCGTTTGAACTTGATCGCTTCAAGGATCTTCGTCAACAGCTGTCCCGCGCGGCCCACGAACGGTTCGCCCTGTTCATCCTCATCCGCTCCCGGCGCCTCGCCCACCACGACAATATCGGCCTTCGGATTCCCAACTCCAAACACAAAATTCTTTCGCGTTGCCCCCAAGCCGCATTTCTGACAACTGCAGATCGTCTCGTTCAATCCAGGCAACGTCGTCGCTGCGGTCCACGGTTCGTCGGGAAACGGATGTGCTTCTTCCAGCGACGGCGGAAGAGCAAATAGGGTGGACTCGGCTGAGGCGGGCGGCGTCGGTTTAGGGGACAAGCTTGCGGCGGACCGTTTCTTCATGTCGTTGTTTTGCGTGTCGACAGCGTGAACTTCAGTATACACGACATCGCCGTACAGCTCCTGCTGTTGACGAAGGAACTTCTGGGCATCGGATAAGATTTTTTCAGCGTCAGGGTGGAAGGACATGGAAAGCGGGAATCAGTGGTCAGTAGTCAGTTCTCTGTCGTAGGTCTACTTCTTCCTCCACATGAACGCCAGGCGATCGAGGATCCGATTGGCCACATCGAACTTCGGCAATTCGGGAAGTTCCTGCTTCGTCCCTGACGCGTCGATGATCGTGACGATATTTGAGTCGCTTCCGAAGATGGTCCGATGCGTTGCGAGTGAGTTGAGAACGATGAGATCGAGATTCTTCCGCTTCAGTTTCTCCCGCGCGTTGCGTTCTTCTTGCTCGGTCTCAAGAGCGAATCCGACAAGCAGCCGTTTCCCCTTCTTCTTCCCGAGCGTGCCAAGAATGTCGGGGGTCTGCGTCAGTGCGATCTCCGGAACATCGTCGCCCGTCTTCTTGATCTTCTGTTTTGCCATGCGTGCAGGAGCGTAATCCGCGACAGCGGCAGCCATGACGACCGCCTGCGCATTTTTCGCATGGTGTTGGACGGCGTTGAACATCTGGAGCGCGGATTCAACGTTGATGCGTTTCACCTTCCGGGGGGTCTCCAGGTGCGTCGGACCCGCCACCAGAGTGACGACCGCGCCCCGCTGAGCCGCGGCGTTCGCCAGCGCGAATCCCATCTTCCCGGACGATCGATTGCCGATGAAGCGAACCGGGTCAATGGCCTCGTATGTCGGTCCCGCCGTCACGACGATCCGCTTCCCGCGCAAATCGCGGTGGGCTTGTTTCAGAATGCCCCCGACGTACGCCACCAGTTCTTCGACCTCCGGCAAGCGTCCCGGACCTTTCAGTCCGCTGGCGAGCTCGCCCGATCCGGGGAGCATGACATGAAACCCGCGCTCACGGAGGACCGCAAGATTGCGTTGCGTCGCTTCGTTCAGATACATGTCGGCATCCATCGCGGGGACAAGAATGATCGGACGGGAACAAGCGAGCGTCACGACGGTCAACAGATTGTCCGAGATGCCATGCGTGAACTTGGCAACGGTGTTTGCGGACGCTGGGGCGATCACGAGCACATCCGCCCAGTTCGCCAGGTGGATATGCCGCGTGCTGATGTCTGTATCCGACGATTGGTCCGCGGTCCAGAGATCGACCGCAACCGGATACCGGGAGAGCGCAGAGAACGTGAGCGGTGTAACGAACCGCTGACCGGCCTCGGTCATCATCACGCGCACGTCGGCGCCGCGTCGTGCGAGTTCACGCACGAAATAGCAGACCTTGTAGGCGGCGATGCCGCCGGTCACGCCGACGAGGATGTGCGCACCACGCATGGCTGTTGCCGGTGTTGTCGCTATTCGGTCTCGGGTTCTTTCGGCACGACGGGGGCCGTTTCCTTGTACCGGAACGTCACCGTCTTGTCCGTCATTTCCTGCAGTGCCGTCTCCGTCGGCTTGGGGCGCTGTTCGAACTCCAGGCTGATCTTCAACTGGTCAGGATTCGTCGTCGTGACCTCAAGGTCTTCCTCGAGTTCGGTCGTCGACGTGAGCGCCTTGATGGTCTCGAGCCGCTGGGCGAGCTCGATCTTCAGGTCGTCATGGATCTGACGGGAGCGTTTCGCCGTCGCGACGATCGCTTCGTAGATGTTCCCGACCTTGTCGGTGAATTCCTGCATCGGTATGGGTTTTACAGACACGGTACTTCCTCCTCACGGTTCACGGTTCTAGTTGTTCAATTCCTGCGATGCGCGCATTCACGAGTGCATTCACTTCGTTCACCGCGCGGTCCAGATCGTCGTTCACGACCCGGACATCAAATTCCTTTCCCAGCTCCAGTTCCATCGCGACGCGTGCCATCCGGCGTTCGACCGTCGCGGCATCCTCCGTCTTCCGATTCTCCAGCCGGCGCCGCAATTCGTCGACACTCGGCGGGGAGATGAAGATGAGCAGGGCATCGTCCCGGTACAGTCGTTTGATGGAGAGCGCTCCCTTGACGTCGACATCGAAGAGCATCACGCGTCCCGCGGCCAGCGCCCGATCGACCTCGCTTTTCAACGTCCCGTAGAGGTTGCCGTAGATCTCCTCATACTCGATCAGATCGTTCGCCGCGATGCGTGTCTCGAATTCCTCGCGAGTCAGGAAGAAGTAATCCTTCCCATGGGTTTCCCCGGGACGCATCGTCCGCGTTGTCGCCGAGACCGAGAACAGGATCTCGGGATGGCGCTGCATGACCGCCTTGGCGATGGTCGTCTTCCCGCTCCCGCTCGGAGCCGCAACGACGATGAGAAGTCCCTTCATTCAATGTTCTGCAATTGTTCCCGGATCTTTTCCAGCTCTTCCTTGATCTGTACCACGATGTGCGCGATGGGCGCATCATTCGTCTTCGAACCGATCGTGTTCGCTTCGCGGTTCATCTCCTGGATGAGGAAGTTGAGCTTTCGTCCGGCCGCTTCCTTTTTCCCCAACGCCTCGAGGAAGAACTTGTTGTGCGTATGGAAGCGCACGCATTCTTCCGTCACATCGAGCTTCTCTGCCAGAAGCACGATCTCCAGTTCCAGGCGGTTCTGATCGACGATCGCCTTGTCGCTGACCAGCTGCTCGACGCGTTCGAACAGCTTCTTCCGTTCCTCCGGGATGCGCTCCTTCGACGACCGTTCCACGTCGAACAGGATGTTGTCGATCGATTGCACGCGTGCGCGGAGGTCCTTGGCCAGTTCCGCTCCTTCGTTCGCGCGCATCACATTCAGTTCGGCCAGCGCCTGCCGGATCCCATCGCGGATCACTTCCCAATCGCGCTCGTCGCTGTCCTCTTCATCCACGGGCTCGAAGATCTCGGAGAAGCTCAGCAGATGCGCAAGCTTCACGGGCTCCCGAAGTTTGGCCGTCCGACGAACCTCATTCAGCAACTTCACGTACTGCTTCGTTGCTTCCGCGTTGACCCGCAGCGGTGCCGCGCCGTTTGCGTTGCGCTCGACCTTCACCGTGACATTGACGCTTCCGCGGCTCAGCGCGCCCCGGATAAGGTCCTTGATGTCCTTCTCACGATGGGACAAGGCACGCGGTGTTCGAACCGTCACATCGAGATAACGGCTGTTGACGCTTCGGACCTCGATGAAGGCCGACAATCCGTGCCCTTCGACCTCGGCACGGCCATATCCTGTCATGCTAGAGACCACATTCGCTCCCAGTGAAATTCCCCCAAAACATATAAAGATACGCATAATTGGCAGGGACAGCAATACACATTTTTCCACGACTTATCCACAGCGAAAATTGCATTTCCCTCCGTTTTTCGTGAAGTTCAATGGAATATCCACACGGCCGTGGTCACAAACTATTACACACTCAAGGGTATTGCAGAAGACCTCAACCGGCGTCTGAAGGGATGCCGGCTTCTTGAAGCATTCTCGCAGAATCGCAATGAGCTTGTCCTGCGCCTCCAGGAAGATCTCGAGGAGGCCGACCGCTCAGATGCGGTGCTGATCAGTTGCGAGCCCTCGGCGAACTCGATCTTCCATCGCGCGTCGTTCGCCCGGGCGCGCCGCAACTCGGTCGACTTCTTCTCCCCGATCATCGGCGAGATCTTGGAGGCCGTCATGATCTCGGCGACCGACCGCGAGATCTCATTTCAATTCTCATCAGGTCGAGTGCTCATCGCCCAGTTCTTTGGCTCGCGCGCCAATGTCATCTTGTGCGACGATCGCCGCACCGTGCTCGAGCCTTTTCTGAAGACCCTTTCACCCGAGAGCACGCTTCCCGCTGCGCGTCCCGTTTCCGATCTCACCGAGGCAGCCGTATTCGCGCAAACCCTGCGCGGATCGACCGCGGACGCGACCCTGCTCGCCGGACTCAAGCGCGCCCTCCCGCGATTCGGTGCAACGCTTCACCGCGAGGTGGCGATGCGATCCGGGTTCTCCGCCGAAACGCCTGTCGCCGATCTTTCTGACCGGGATATGGAAGCGCTGGCCGCGACAGCTCGTCGCATCCAAGGATCGCTCCTGCTCGAACCGCAGCCGCGCATCTATCTGCGTGATGACGTACCGGTGGAATTCGCTCTCATTCCGCTCGAGCAATTCGGAGACCTGCGCGTTCAATTGTTCGAAGACCTCCAGACGGCCATCCGAACATACCTGGCCGCCGGGCATGTTCAGCGCGCCTTCCACGACCAGAAACGCGCGGTTCTCCAGGCGCTGCAGCAGGAATTGTCGAAGACCGAGCGAACACTGCAGAAGATCGACCATGAAGCCCCTGCACCGGAAGAGGCGGCAGAGCAGGAACGATTCGGCAAACTCCTCACGGCACATCTGCACGTACTCCGGAAAGGGGAACGGGAAGCGCTGGTCGAGGATGTGTATACAGAAGACCATGCGCCAGTCCTCATTCCGCTCGATGTCCACTTGACCCCCGCGAAGAACGCCGAACGGTACTATGCGCGTGCGCGAAAACTCCGGGAGACCATTGATGAACAGCGCGAGCGCCGGGGAACACTGCTTGCACGACTTCGGGAACTCGAGGGAACACTCGTTGAGCTCGATGACATCGAGAACACGGAAGCGCTTCGCTCGTTCATCGAACGCCACAAGCCGCTGCTGGCATCGGCAGGATACCGCAGTACCGCGGGCACGCGCACCGCACCGCCTCCGCCATTCCGGGTATTCATCGTGACCGGCGGCTTCCAGGTGTGGGCCGGAAAGAGCAGCGAGAACAACGATCTGCTGACCACGCGGCACACAGGAAAAGAAGACCTCTGGTTCCATGCGCGCGGCGTCGGGGGGTCGCATGTCGTCCTGAAGGTGCACACGGGCAAGGGGGAGGTCAGCAGGACGGCGGTTCAGGACGCTGCTTCCGTCGCGGCATTTTTCAGCAAGATGAAGAACGCTTCACTCGTTCCGGTGACAATGTGTCTGGGGAAGCACGTTCGCAAACCCAAGGGAGCTCCTGCGGGTACAGTCATGGTTGAACGAGAGGAAACCATCTTCGCTGAACCGCGGCTTCCCGCGGGCCGAGACGACGAACATGCACGCTGAGCGCCATCCGAACATTGGTGAATACACATGAACGTACGAATCAAATTCCCATTCCTCCTTCTCGTGTGGACGACACTGTGCGTTGCACAGGGATCTTCTGACGGCGCCTCACCGCTTTCGCACCGCGTGTGGATGCGTGAACACGGTCTCCCACAGAATTCCGTGAATGCGATCGTCCAGTCGCGGGATGGGTACATCTGGATAGGCACGCAGGAAGGGGTGGCGCGGTTCGATGGCGTTCGGTTCACGATCTTCAATCGACGCACCTTCCCCGCTCTTCGAAGCAATTACACGTGGGGATTGTTCGAGGACCGGACGGGGAATCTCTGGATCGCTACGAGTGGCGGAGGTCTTGTCTGTCGCACCAAGGATTCCGCGATCACGTACACCACGGGCGACGGCCTCCCCAGCAACATCGTCTGGACGGTCCGCGAGGATGCATCCGGCGCCGTGTGGGCTGCGACGGAGGACGGTCTGGCGCGACGCGAAGCACCCGAATCGCATTTCCAGCCTATCGAATCCACGCGGGGTCATTCGATCCGCAGTGTTTGGTTTGAATCTCCGCATCGCGCACTGGTCGGGACGAACGAAGGATTGTTCGTTCTGGAGAACGGCCGGTGGACGCCGGTCCGCGGGTCCGAGTCGCTGGGAATCCATTCGATCCGGTCGCTCCCGGGAGAACCGTACGAACTCACGCTCGCCACGAGTGAAGGGCTCTACGCGTGGGATGGAACACAGATACGAAGAATCGTTGCACCGGCGAGGATTCAACGCTCGGTGATCTTCGACATTCAGCTCGACAAGAACGGCGTGCTTTGGGTTGCCACGGGCGGAGCAGGGATCTGGTATCGCGAACAGGGGAAGTGGTCGGCCTTCACCTCTTCGTCCGGCCTTGGGGACGATCAGGTGCGGTCCTTGCTGATCGATCACGAAGGGACGGTATGGGCCGGGACGTACGGCGGAGGATTGAATGCGTTACATCGCGCCCGCTTCTCCGCCATCACGCGTCGCAATGGACTGAGGAACGAGTTCATCCTCTCGCTGGCGGGAGATGCCCGGGGACGCATGTGGTTTGGAACGTACGGGGGGGGCATCGCCTTGTGGGACGGAAGTGCGGTTCGGACCTTCGGTGCCGATCAAACCGGCGGGGCCGCGATCATTCCGTCGATCATGCCTGGCGTTCGCGGTGAGGTGTATGTTGGCGGCACGGACCATCCGCTGACCGTGCGAACACCGGACGGGCGTGTGAGAACGATCTCAACGGACAAGTCTCTGCGTTCCGTGCTTGCAATGTTCATTGACCGACGCGGCCGTCTCTGGATCGGCTCCGAGGAGGGGGTCGCCATGGTCGACGCGGGACGCGTCACGTCCTTCGGTCATCGTCCAGATTCGGTTGGCGGGGTCGTCGTTGCGATCGCGGAAACGCGGGATTCGTCCATGTGGTTCGGCACGCTCGCCGACGGTTTGTATCACCTGCATGACGGCGTGATGACGCGATTCACTTCTGCCGACGGCCTTCCGAGCGACCGCATCATTGCGCTCCATGCAGATGACGACGGATCGCTCTGGATCGGCACGGATGGCGGCGGGCTCGTGCATCTTAGCGGCGGCCGCTTCACTGCATTCACGACCGCCCGCGGACTGTATGATGATGTCGTCTTCAGCGTTCTTGAGGATGCCGATCGAAACATCTGGATGAGCTCGAACAACGGCATTGCTCGTGTTTCGAAAGTCGATCTGCTCGCCGCCGAGCGGGATACTGCACAGACGATCGCCTGTCAGGTGTTCGGCGTTGCGGACGGCATGCCGAGCAGTGAATGCAACGGACGACGACAGCCTTCTGCGTGGAAGGACATCGACGGACGTCTGTGGTTTGCAACGTTGAAAGGGGCCGCCGTCGTCGATCCACGGACGCTCCGCCTCAATCCGATTCCTCCGCCGATGACCATCGAGCGCCTTCTGGCGGACGAGAAGCCCTATCCTGCCACCGACGGCATCGAACTCCCCGCAGGGACCGCCCGCATCGCGCTTGAGTACACCGCGTTGTCGTTCATCGCCCCCGAGCGCAACCAATTCCGATATCAGCTTGAGGGATATGACGACACCTGGATCGAAGCAGGGAACCGGCGCACGGCCTATTACACGAACCTCCGACCAGGCGAGTACCGCTTCCGCGTCATCGCCCGGAATAACGACGGCGTCTGGGCGGAGACCGGTGCATCGCTGTCGTTCATCCTGCTCCCCCGCTTCACCCAAACTCTTCTTTTCTACTTCATGTGCGCGGCGATCGGCATCGCGCTCGTCCTCGGCTTCACCCGATTGCGCATTCAGCGTTCTCGCCGCCACGAGGTGGAACTCGTCGACCTGATCGCGGAACGGACGAAAAGCCTTGTCGAAGAAAAGCAGCGCGTTGAGGCGGCGCTGCAGGAGACTGAACGGGCTCGTAAGGAGGCGGAACGACAGGCGCGCATCGCACACGAGGCGGTGGAACTCAAGTCGCGTCTGCTTCATCTCGCCGCTCATGATCTGAAGAGCCCTCTCATTTCCATCAACGGCTTCACGCAGATCATCCGTCATGAAACGCTGAAGAATCCAGGTCTCTCCGAGATCGATGAAATGGCCCGCATGATCAACACGCTGTCCGTCAACATGCTGGGTCTTATCAATCAAATGCTGAACACCGAGGCGATCGCATCGGGAGAGGTCCAGTTGATCAAGCGCCAGGTGGATCTGAGCAGGCTGGCCACGGACGTCATTGAGATCAACACCATGTTCGCCGAGAACAAAGCACAATCGCTCAGGTTCACACCGGAAGCGGAAGGAACGTGCATCGTCGAAGGGGACGAAGCACGGTTACGCGATTCGATCGACAATCTCGTAACGAACGCCATCAAGTATTCTCCGCCCGGGAAGCCGATTCTCATCGCTGTCAGACGGCAGAACGACCAGGTCACGGTTTCGGTCACCGACGAAGGCCCGGGATTGACGCCTGAAGACCGGTCGAAGCTGTTCAGGAAGTTTCAGCGGCTTTCACCGCAGCCGACGGCCGGTGAATCCTCGACGGGTCTCGGATTATCGGTCACCAAGGAGATCATCGAGATGCACGACGGAACGATACGGGTCGAGTCGGAACCAGGCAAGGGGAGCACGTTCACGATCGAGCTACCATTTCGAGGAACGAAGGAATCCGAGGAGGGGTGAGGATTATTGATTTGCGATTGTTGATTTTCGATTACAGACTTCCGGTGTCGGCGATGTGCTGGATGCGGGCTGAGTCGTGGATATGCGTTCCCGGCAGATCGGTATGAGTGATGGCAACGATCGCGCGCGCGACATCGGCCGTCCGGATCGCACGGTACGAGCGGAGCCGTCCGACAAGAACCGGATTCAACGCACGCATCACGACTGCGCCGATTTCCTCCCCCGGTCTCGATTCCGCACGGTTCCCCAGGAGGAGCGACGGTCGGAGAATGTGCAGGGAAGGAAGTCCGAGCGCGCGAAGCTGATCTTCCGCCTCTCCTTTGGTTCGGCTATAGAAGACGCGCGACCGGGAATCCGCGCCCATTGAGGAGACGAGGATGAATTGACGGGCGCCGAGCCGGATGGCGAGGCGTCCAAGCGCGACGACATACTCGAGGTCCACGCGACGGAAAGCGCGCTGCGAGCCGGCGGCTCGGATGGTCGTTCCCAGACACGAGACGACCGAGGAGACATGAGGAACTTCGTACCACGAATCGATCATATCGAAGTCGATGAGATGGGAAGCGAGTTTCGAGTCGCTCAGCGTGATCGGTTTCCGCGACAGCGTGTGGACGGTATGCACGGAGTCGTCGCGCAGGAATTCGCGGAGCGCATGGCTTCCGACGAGGCCGGTCGCGCCGGCGAGGAGGATGGATGTTTGGGTGGTGGGCATGGGACCGGTTCTTTTTGGCGAGACTCCCGGCATCTTAAGCTGCCGGGGGTGTTAGACTCCCGGAGTTCTGTCAACATTCGACCTCATTTCCAACTACTTCTGCAACACGAGCTTCTTGCTCAGCAGCCGGGTCCCAACCTGAGCCCGACAGAAATACACGCCGCTCGGGTATTGCGATGCGTCCCAGACGACCTGGAAAACCCCCGCACCCCGCTCCTCATTGACGAGAACAGCGACCTCGCGACCAAGCAGGTCGAATACGCGCAGGTCGACGTTGCTGGCTGCAGGTAATTGAACACTGATCACTGTTTCCGGATTGAATGGATTCGGAAAAATGCTCACTGATGCTCTCTCGATTTCCGGTGCATCTCGTCCTTCCACCCCCGTCGACGTACTCCCTGTCCCGTTCACCGGCATTGTGGTGGTCAATACCGTTCCGTCGTTCGAACTGATCTGAATCGAACCATTCACGGTTCCCGCGGCCGTTGGAATGAACTCCGCGACGTACGACTGATATGCGCCTTGCGCGATGCTGCCGGCGGGTCCGATGATGCGGAATGCCGCGTTCGTCGTGTTTATCGAGGTGACATTCAGCGACGCGCTTCCGACACTGGCGATGATCATCGTTCGCCGTGCAGTATCTCCGATCGCAGTTGCCGGAAAGGAAATGCTCTCCGGTGCCACTGCGATGCGCGGGATCGTTGTCACCGTTGCGGTTCCGTCGAAGCGGGAGATACGCTCAACAAACTCCGGGTGATCGATAAACGGATTCCGCTTCCCTTGAACCGTGGTCGCACCCACCTTGCTATTGCGATCCAACTCCTTTGCGGAAGGAGGATCGGATACATTCCACGCTCTGAACGTCGCTTCCTGATTCACTCCCGCATCTGTCCAGAATGCTCCCCAGTTCTGATACCGGATGATGAAATAGAACATCGCCCGCGCAAGATCCCCCTTGTGCACATCGCGCGGCTCGAATACCGTCCGTCCCCCGGCATCCACGCCAAGCTTCGATCCACCCACCGACCAGCTCGGTGTTCCGACGACGACGCCGAACGGATAGCTGCCGCGCTGGCTGTTCGCGGTTGCATCGGTCGGATACAAATGATTGATGTCCGCCTTTTCCGGCTCCTGCTCATCGAACGTGCTCTGCGGCCACGTATGTTCGGTGTTGAAGTTGTTCGGCGAATTCTGCATCGTCGTCCGATCAGTCACCGGGATCTTCCGTCCCGTGTAGACGCACTCGAGTTGTCCGCCGACCGGATCCACGTTCAAGAACATCAGATCACGGATACCATTGTATCCCCGGTTCGTGTGGTTAACCACGAGATTTCGTAACGCCGTCTTCAGCGCTTCTCCCGAGGCGTTCTGCGTTGTCGCGTCATATGAATCCCCATAGACCTTGGAGCCGCTGACGGGAACTGCCCAGGGCCCTTCCGCTCCGACGGTGTGGATCAGGACCACATCATGATAGGTCATGTTCTGCGTGGATGAGAAACGGATCCAGACGCGATGACTGTCCGACGCCGGGACCGCAAAGCTCGTGTCGCGAACGCTGAATTGCGGTGTGTGTGCGTTTATGTCAGCGATGGTGATCGGCGATGGAGTCTCGTTCACGATCCAGATTGCGGCGCTGTCCACATTCGTGACTTGAGACGATGGAAATGCGACTGAACCCGGGGTGATCCGGACGCTTTGTGCCGGCAACGTCCCGACCAGATTCGCAACGACAACCAATATCAGAACACTTCTCATCTGCTTCGTGTCTCTCTCTTCTGCACATCGTTCCACGGGGCCTTGAGCCACAACACAGGCATCGAGCCGAATATCACATCAAATGCTCGGAAACCATCGTTCCGAGACATAAGAGCTCGGGTTGCAGTCGCTCGTTGCATAGGGCTTTCATCCGACGGGTGGAGGGGGCAACCGAAGGCGAAATCGGGGGATGCGTCATGTATCGGGACAGAACAATATACGGCTCCGATCCCAGAAATGGAACACAGCACCGGCACTCCCTTGTTCCCCTATATTGGACAACTCCTTTTTTTTCTGTATCCTTGGAACGATCATCGACCACGGAGGAATGTATGGCAACACCGCTCAGCGAACGCAGCCAAACCCTGATGGATGAGTTTTTCCACAAGGAGGATCTAAAACTCATCGCAAAACTCCGCGAGATTCAGGAGCTCCAGCAGACGAAGGATGCGCTCGCCAAGGCGTCCGGGATCAAGAACGAGACGATCCTGAAGAAACTCGCTGAACTGAAGATCGATCCGGCCGTTCTGGCGGCGTTGACGCTCGTCCCGCTCGTTGAGGTCGCATGGGCAGACGGTGAAGTGGACGATAAGGAGCGCGTTGCCATTCTCGCCGCGGCGGAGAAACAGGGAATTCAGAAGGATTCGACAAGCTACGCCCTGCTCGAACAGTGGGTCACGAAACGCTCCGAACCCCGGTTGATGAAAGCGTGGTCGCTCTACGTCGAAGGGTTGTGCAGCGAATTGAGTCAGGCGCAGGTGAACGCGCTCAAGGTCGAAGTGATGACCAACGCGCGGCAGATCGCGGAATCGTCTGGGGGATTCCTTGGGATGGGAATGAAGATCTCCGCAAAGGAAGATCAGGTACTGAAGAAGCTCGAACAATCGTTCAAGTAGGACGCGCACGCGCGAAACGGAACGTGACAACGCCGATCGTGAGTACGGTGATCGGCAGGACGAACCGCATCATGATATCGCTGTAGAGCGGAAGCATGTCGTGCTGAGTCGCATTCAGCACAAGATACAACGTGTACGCCAGATAGTAGGCGAAGAAGACACCCCCCTCCCACCGGTTAATGCTCCCCTCATGAAAGAAGATCGGTAAGCAGGCGACCGCGACCGCCAGCATCACCGGCATGTCGAAGCCGTTGACAGATGCCGGCACGACAATTCCGGACGGCGTGAACAATGCCGCACCGCCGAGCACAAACAACAAATTGAAAATATTGCTCCCCACAACGTTCCCCACGGCGATGTCGCGTTCCCCGCGAATGCTTGCCACAACGGATGTCGCTATCTCCGGCAGCGAAGTCCCTGCGGCAACGATCGTCAATCCGATGATGAGCTCGCTCACACCGACGGTACGGGCAACAGCCACCGCTCCTTCCACCAGCCAGTTGGCTCCCAGAACGAGCAAGCCGAGACCCGCGAGCACGAGGAGGATGTTCACCGCCAACGGTGTTCTCGCCGGTGTTTCCTTATCCTCTGCCAGCTCCGAAGCCCGCTGACGCCTGCTTTGGACGATCAACCAGGTCGTGTAGACGATCGCCCCGAAGACCAACGCCCCTCCTTCCCAAGGCCCCACATTCCCATCATACCCCATCACCAAAGCGAGGATCGACACGCCAATCATAATCGGGACATCAAAGCGAATCAATTGCTTCGCGACGACCAGCGGCGTGATCAGCGCAGAGAGACCGAGAATGAAGAGTACGTTGAAAATATTGCTGCCGACAATGTTGCCAACCGCAATATCTGCTTTCCCCATGAGCGTGGATTGAAGAGAAACAGCAAGCTCCGGCGCGCTCGTTCCGTATGCAACGACCGTCAGTCCAACGACGAGCGGAGAGATGCCGAACGAGATCGCAAGGCGCGACGCTCCGCGCACCAGCAGTTCCGCGCCGACGATGAGGATCCCCATGCCGGCGAGCAATTGGAGAATTGTGAGCAAGTCCATTGAGGCCTGTCGGGTCGTTCAGGAATGCTGAACGGTCTGTGGGCGACGTGCGAATCGGATCGAAACGACCGCGAGCGTCACGACGGTGATTGGAATGACGAACCAGAGCATGATCGCGCTGAACGCCGGCAGAAGATCATGCTGTGTGGCCGCGAAGATCAGGTAGGCGGTGTAGGCGATGTAGTAGCCTAAGAACATCCCCCCCTCCCACCGATTGATGCTTCCTTCGTGAAAGAAGACCGGCAAGCATGCGAGAGCAACGCCAAGCATGATGGGAAAATCGAATCGCACAACGGCGGGAGAGATCGGAATGCCCCCGGGTGCGATCACCGCCGATGCGCCGAGCACCGCGAGGATATTGAAGATGTTGCTCCCGACAACATTGCCGACGGCGATGTCGCGCTCTCCGCGGATGCTTGCGACGATGGATGTCGCCACTTCCGGGAGCGATGTTCCCGCCGCGACGATCGTCAGACCGATGATAAGATCGCTGACGCCGAGCGTTCGGGCAAGCGTGACGGCCCCGTCCACGAGCCACTGTGCGCCCCACACGAGCAATCCGAGTCCGGCGAGTGCGAGGAGGATGTTCCTCCACGCCGGCGAGCGCTTCACTTGATCGTCCGCTGATGCGTTCGCGGCGATTCGTTCCCTTCTGCTTTCCAGGATGAGCCATCCCGTATACGCGAACACGCCCACCACCAGAATGATCCCTTCAAGCATGCCGATCGATCCATCGAGTCCCATCACCAACACAAGTGCGGATATGACGATCATGACCGGGACGTCGACGCGAATCAGCTTCTTCGCAACCACGAGCGGCGTGATCAACGCCGAGATGCCGAGGATGAACAAGACATTGAAGATATTGCTCCCGACAACATTGCCGACCGCGATGTCGGCCCTGCCGTCGAGCGTGGATTGCAGAGATACGGCCAGTTCCGGCGAACTGGTCCCGTACGCAACGACGGTCAATCCGACGACCAGCGGGGAAAGACCAAAGGAAAGCGCAAGGCGCGACGCTCCGCGCACCAGCAATTCCGCGCCGATGATCAACACGACCATTCCGGCCGCAAGTTGACCGAGAGTCCAGAGATCCATCCGTTATGCTTTCGCCAGGTTCAGGTCTTGTTTCAGGGCTGATTGAATGAGCAAAAGTTCTGTGACATTATCCATAGTGATCAGTCCCACGAGTTGACCCTGCCGGACGACGGGCATCGTATGGCATTCGCATGTCTGCAGTCGTTGGAACACCCCTTCGAGCATTTCGGTCGATTCGGCCACCGCGAGGTCGCGACGCATGACGTCCCCCACCGTCGCCGACATGCCTTTCTGCGATAGCGCAATAAGGAGGTCCCCCCGCGTCAGGACGCCGACCGGCTTTCCTGATTCCACCACGGGAAAGTCGACTTGCGAACCGCGGAGGATGTGCTCGACAACGGCCGTGAGCGGCTCGGTGGGCGTGACGGTCTGATAATTCGTGATCATCACCCGCTGGACCGGTATACCGGCGAGCGCCGACTTCATCTGCGTCATGCTCGATTCCTGCGAAGCGCCGATCCACACAAAGAATGCAATGAAAAGAAGGAATGGATTCCCGATCAATCCGGCGAACCCAAACACCAACGCCATGCCCTGACCGACCGTCGCCGCGATGCTCGTCGCACGGACATATTCCATCCGCATGGCGAGCAGCGCCCGGAACACCCGGCCGCCATCCATCGGAAACGCCGGAAGCAGGTTAAATCCCACCAGGAACAGATTTGCCATCAGCAGGCGCTCGAGGAATGGCCCGCCGGTGACGCTCAAGTCGCTGAGCGGAACAAGACCGGCCATCGCCACCAGTACGGCGAAGAGTGCTGCTGCGATGACCAGGTTCACCGCGGGCCCCGCAAGCGCGACCCAGAGTTCCTGAACGGGCTTGTCCGGCATTCGTTCGAGCCGCGCGATCCCGCCGATCGGCAGTAAGGTGATATCCCGGGTGCGGATCCCGTATCGCCTCGCAGTCAGCGCATGTCCGAATTCATGGAGCAGCACGCACACGAACAGCGCGAGGATGAACAACACCCCCTCAACGATCCCCGCCGGATCCGCTCCGCGCATCCAATACGAGACGGCGACGAAGCCGATGAGCAATAGGAATGTTGCGTGGATGAAAACATCGATGCCGGCATAGCGGCCGATATTCCAAGACCATTTCATGATCATCTGTTCCTAGTGCCGTTTCAAGAAAGTCGCATTGTATTTGTAAATAGTGGGGTCATGCTGAGCCTGTCGAAGCATGACTAGAATAGATCGTCAGTCTTCGACAAGCTCAGACTGACGGTCTTTGAAGATACAAGTTGACTTATTGGCACCTGTTCCTAGAAATCAAAGATCTCTCCCAACAGGGACTTTCGTTTGCGATACTTGTAGTCCTCTCGTCCGTATGATTGCGGCCTCGCCACAGGCGGGGGCACATCGTTCACGGAGCGTTCGATCAGCTTGTCCAGCTCGCCGCGGTCCAGCCACACGCCGCGGCACTTCGGGCAGTAATCGATCTCAACGCCTTGACGATCGGACATCGACAGCGGCACATTGCACACGGGGCATTGCATGGTTCGTCTCCTCTGGTTTTGCTGTCAACCGATGCGCGTTCCGTAGGCCATTGCCTCGAGACGTGCGACGCGCTCTTCCATCGGCGGATGGGTGCTGAACAGGTTCATCAGTCCTCCGCCGGTGAGCGGATTCACAATGAACATGTGCGCCGTCGCCGGCGTCGCATTCATCGGGATCTGTTCCGCCTTCATGTGAAGCTTCTTCAGGGCGCTTGCAAGCGACAGGGGATTTCCCGCCATTTGGGCACCGCCGGCGTCCGCCGCGTATTCCCGCGACCGCGAGATCGCCATCTGGATGAGCATGGCCGCGATCGGGGCGACGATCATCATCACGATGCCGGCAACGGGGCTTGAGCCTTCTTCGTTGTCCGAATTCCTTCCGCCGCCGAAGATCATCGCCCACTGCGCCATGTTGGCGAGCATGCTGATCGCGCCGGCGAATGTTGCCGCAATGGTGCCGATGAGGATGTCGCGATGCTTGACGTGAGCCAGTTCATGTGCGATCACGCCGCGCAATTCATCCCGCGAAAGCATCCGCATGATCCCCGAGGTCACGGCGACCGCGGCATGCTGCGGATCGCGTCCCGTCGCGAAGGCGTTCGGCTGGTCGCTTGGAATGAGATACATTTTCGGCATCGGAATGCCGCCGCGGCCTGCGAGTTCCTCCGTCATCTGGAACAGCGCCGGGTCGTCCGAGCGCTGGAGTTCCTGCGCGCCGTACATCTTCAGGACGATCTTGTCGCTGAACCAGTACGTCCCGAAATTCATCACGACGGCGAACAGAAAGGCCATCATCATCCCACCCGTCCCACCCAGCATGTTCCCGATGAACACCAGCAGAACGGTCAATAACGTCATTAACACAACGGTGCGAAGCGTATTCATGGTATCCTCCTGGTTCCTTGATCCTTTGTCAGTACAATATCCAGTTCCTGTTTCGCCGCATTGATCACAAAGGCCGCCTCCTTGATCGGGCAACCGATCAGCCGGCCGATCCGTTCCTTGAGATCCTGCTCTGTGTTTTTGAACATCTTCGAATAATACCGGTGAAACGACTCGCTGTCGCTGTGATTGTACATCAATCGGAGCTCCGCCGGCGGAAAAGGACGAACGACGTTGACGCTGATCTCCTCTCCTTCCAGCGAGACCCGAAGCGACTGCGGATACTCGGCAAAATGCGTCGCCAGATACTCCCGGACAGCTTCTTCAATGCTCTGCATACGTCCTCCTCACAATTGGATGCAGCGATCACGGCATTGGTTCCGGAAAACAAAAAACCGGCATCCACAACGCCGAAGCGTCGTCTGAATGCCGGTTTACACTCCACCTGGCTTCCCATCCCACCATCAAGGAACGCCTTGCGGGTTGTCTCCCGTCTGTAATCCGTAAAACCGCGGCCGATCGGGAAAAGTTCCCCGATGATCAAGCCTCTGGACGCAGGGTGAAAACCACCACCCGCTCGCCTCTGCGTGCGCTGATGTCGGAATGCATGCAGAGCACCTCGCGCCCTGTTCCCTCCCGGACGATCTCCTTCAGCCGGTCATGTGCTTGTTCGATCAGCGTCGCGCGAACCTCTTTCAGCAGTTTCACGCCTGCTTCATCCTTCGCGAGTTGTTGTTCGGCCGGCGTGAGTACTCCCTCCAGACGAACGACGACAATGTCATCCATCACGTACGTGCGCGTCCGGTGCGGTCCGCGCCCCATATATTCCCGCTCAAACTTGGTGATCTCCTCGCTGATGTATGCTTCGATCTGTCCCGTCGATCGGTTCATCCGCGTATTCCTTTCCCGGTCTCGTCGCGTCCCATTTCGTCGATCGTCGTGCCATGCCACAACGGCGTCCCCGATCGATATCCCGCCCGGCCGATCATGTGCGACGCCACCGGCGCCGTAAGGAACACGAACAGCACGATCGCCGCCATGCGCAGCGTGACACCGTCGTCCCAGAAGAACAAGGCCGTACCGACCGCGATCAACGCGATCCCGAGCGAGCTGGACTTACTCGTTGCCGCAAGTCGAAGCAGGAAGTCCGGCATTCGGAGAAGTCCGATGCCCGCGAACACCATCAGCAGAGCCCCCGCACCCATGATGAAGAGCCCGATCGGTTCGTTCATCGGTCGTTCCTCCGTTCCTGGTAGTACGCAAATGCCACGGTCGAGACGAAGGCCAGCAGAGCGAGCAGCAATCCGATGTCAAGCAGGAAGACGCTGCGCGTCCACACTCCGGCTGTGAGCGCGGCTCCGATCGCGACGATGGTCAGCGTGTCGAGCGCGATCACTCGGTCTGCCCGGCTTGGCCCGAGCATGAATCGGATGAACGAAAGCCCGAACGCGACGGCGACAATGGCAAGCAGGACCAACGGGATGTACTGGAGGTTGTTCATTCCAGGATCTCCTTCACACGGCGCGCGAATCCTTCCGTCACTTCACGCCGCAATGCCTCGGCCGATTCAGTGTCGATGACATGCACGAAGATCGCATCGCGCGATTCCGCGATATCCAGGCTCAGCGTGCCGGGCGTCAGCGTCAGCACGTTTGCAAGAACCGTGAGGGCAAGGTCCGATTTCAGGTCGACCGGAACGCGCACGATCGCGGGGCGCATGGTCGTGTTGGGGCCGAGAACGAACCGAATGAGCCGCACGTTCGCTTTCACCACCTCCACCGTAAAATAGCCGAGGAAGCTGAGCACGTACAGCAGTTTCCATCCGTACCGCTTCTCGGTTCCTTTCGCAGGGAGCAGGCTGATCATGAGAGCACCGAACACGAGACCGGCGATGAAGTTCTCCACCGAGACCGTGGCAGTCATCAGCACCCAGCCGAGCGCGAGGAGCACATGGGAGAACACGCGGTTCATCGGCTCCCTCCCAGCACGGCGTTGATATACGCAGCAGGATGCATCAGCTGATCCCCGGCACGAACCATGACATCGAACACGGGACCGGCGAACAGTCCCATCAACACCGAAAGCGCCGCAAGGAACGCGATCGGCGCGAGCGTCCACACATCGAGCCGTCCCGTCGATTCCACATCCTTGAATGGCGTGTCCTCCACGGGGCGATTCTTCCAGAATCCTTCCGACCAGATCTTCATCATCGAGAAGATGGTCAGCAATCCGACGAACAATGCCACCCCGCCGACGACCCACAGCTTCGATCCGAAGCCGGCGTAGATGACGGAGAACTTCGCCCAGAATCCGGAGAGGGGCGGGAATCCGGCAAGCGCCATCGCCGGGATGAGGAAGAGGATGGCCAGCCGCGGATGCTCGCGATACAGTCCCCCCATGCGCCGCAGATCGGCAGACCCGGTCACTCGTTCCATCGCGCCGGCAACAAGGAAAAGATTCGACTTCGCAATGATGTGATGGACAAAGTAGAACACGCCTGCGGCGAGACCGATCGGTGTGAAGATGCCGAGCGCAAAGATGAAGTATCCGATCTGACTGATGATGTGGAACGAGAGAATGCGCCGCACTTCGTACTGGATCACCGCGCCGAACACGCCAACAACCATCGTGAACGCGGCCACAACCAGGACCACACCCTGCAGCTGCGTCATCGCCGGAGCAAAGACCAGCGTGAACACACGGAACAGCGCATACACGCCGACCTTCGTGAGCAATCCGGCAAAGAGCGCACCCAACGGCGCAGACAATGTGTGGTAGGATGCGGGGAGCCAGAAATACAACGGAAAGATCGCCGACTTGATCCCGAACGCGATGAAGAAGAGCGAGGCAAGCGCGAGCACGAGCGCGGTATTCTGCACCTTCGGGAGCTGCACGGCCAAGTCCGCCATGTTCAGCGTTCCGACCGTCCCATACAGAATGCCGAGCGCGACGAGGAACAGGATCGACGACATGAGATTCAACGTGACATACTTGATCGATCCTTCGAACTGCGAGCGGCGTCCGCCCAAAACCGTCAACACGAATGACGAGATGAGGAGAACCTCGAACCAGACGTACATGTTGAACAAATCCCCCGTCAGAAACGCACCGTTGACCCCCATCAGCAGCGTGTTGAGCAGCGGCCAGAAGAAGGGGGAACGGTCTGAGTCGGCGCGCTCTCCGGCCGCAGGCTTCCGGAGGAATGTCACGGCGACACTCAGCGACAGCACGCCGCTGATGACCACGACGATCGAACTGAAGAGGTCGGCAACGAATGTGATGCCGAACGGCGCACGCCATCCACCGACGACGACCGTGCGAATGCCGTTCTGCTCAACGTCGAGGAATAGCAGAACCGAGACGCCGAGCAACACTGCGGAGAGGAGCGCGTGCAACGGGCGCTGGATCGACGGATGCCGCCAGAGCGCAAGCAAAAGGATCGCGCTTGCCATTGGAACGAGGATCGGCAGCATCGGAAGGAGTCCGCTCATTTCCCATCCTCCTGTCCGCGGTCCACGATGTCGGTCGACGTCATTTCATCCGTGTCATCCACGCCGTTGCGTCCAACGATGCGCCGCACGAGCACGATGAGGAATGCCTGCAACCCGAATCCGATGACGATCGCCGTGAGGATGAGGGCCTGCGGTAATGGATCAGCCGTCGGCGCTGTCAGCTGGATGGCATCCTGCGTCATGATCGGCGGAATGGGAGAATCGAGGCGGCCCGCGGTGAAGATCGAGAGGTTCGCCGCATGCCCGATGAGCAGCAGCCCGATCACGAGTTTCAAGATGCTTCGCCGCATGAGCAGATAGATGCCGATGGCGAAGAGAGCACCCGCAAGAGCCGCGAAGAGAAGTCCGGTCATCGTCCTTCCTCCTCTGCGAGCGCGAACACGATCTTCAGAACGATGCCGATCACCACGAAGTACACGCCAACATCGAACACGACCGGTGTTCCAATCTTTCCGAGGACCGGCACCATGGCATCCAGCCACACTCCCTGCATGAAGGACTTCCCTGCCGCCACGCTGAAGAGTCCGCTTCCCAGTGCGAGCGTCAGTCCAAGAATGATGAAGTGCAGTGGTTCAAGCCGCAACGCGCGCTTCGCCTCCGCCGAACCAAATGCGAACAAGTACAGGACCCACCCGGATGCAGCTGCCAACCCACCGATGAAACCGCCACCTGGTTCATTGTGGCCGCGGAGCAGAATGAAGATGGAGAAGAGCAGAATGAGCGGCAATAGCAGACGCACGACCGTGGAGAGAATGACCGACTTCATGGCTTTCCCTCCTTCGATCCCTGTCGCAGCAAGGCGAATACACCGACGGCTGCGATCGCCAACACGGTGATCTCGCCGAGCGTGTCGACACCGCGGAAGTCGACCAGGATCACATTGACCACGTTGCGTCCCTTCGCCTCAAGATAGCTCGCCGCGGAGTAGAAGGGAGAGACGCGCGAACTCAACGGTTCGGCCGTTGCAATGACGAGCAACACGGTCAGCAGAATGCCCGCGAGCCCTGCAATGACGCCGTCCCGTACACGAACGACGTTCGATACGATATCCTTGATGCGCGGCAGCCGCGCAAGAATCAGGACAAAGAGGACGACAGAAAGAGTTTCGACGGCAAATTGCGTCATCGCGAGGTCGGGGGCGCCATAGAGGAGGAAGATCATCGAGATGCCGTACCCGACGATGCCGAGAGAACCGATCACCACGAGGCGGGAATTCGAGTACGCAGCCATCAACGCACCCCCCAGCATCACGAGAGCGATAATCACATCGTGCACGTGGAGGCCGCCGCTCATTTCCGCGAACTCGATGGGGCCGGCTGCGAGCAGCGACCAGAACCCGAACATCACCACGACAAGCGTCACGAACATCACGTAATGCCGCAAGAGCCCGTCCTGGAAGACCGCCGTCACCCGCTTGGCGAACGACAGTGTTCCCGCGATCATCAGCTGATAGATCTGCTCGGCCTTGAGTGCGCGCAGGAACGCGGGGGGACGACTCACGGCGAGGATACGGTCGCGCATCCAGAAGAGCAGCAGGCCCAGAAGCACGGTGAACGCGCTCAAGGCAACGATCTCGTTCAACCCATGCCACAATTTCAGCGCGACTGGAGAGGCTTCCGGATGGACCGAGATGACCGCGGCATTCCACAACCCTCCCAACAACGGCGCCGTCAACAATCCGAACACAAGGCTGATCAGCGTGAGCGTCGCGGGGCCGAGCCACATGGACCACGGCGCTTCGTGAGGATGCTTCGGTGTGTCCTTCGTTTTGCCAAAGAAGGGTCTGAACGCGACAAGAGCCGCAACACCGACCATCAGGGCGTTCGACAGAACGCCGAGAGAGATGAGGAGGAAGGATGCGAAGGGCGCCTGCACTTTCGCTTCATACAGGAGTTCTTTGCTCAGAAAGCCGAGCATCGGCGGCAGTCCCGCCATCGAGAGTGATGCAACGATCGCCGTGACGGCGGTGATAGGCATCGCACGCCGTAGTCCGCCTATGCGATCAAGGAGGCGGGTTCCGGTCTCGTGGTCGATCGAACCCGTCACCATGAACAGGGCGCCCTTGTACAATGCATGCACGAGGAAGAACAGCATCGCGGCGCGGACCGCCTCCTCGGTGCCGAGTCCGAGCAGCAATGTCAATGTCCCGAGCGCGCTCACCGTTGTGAACGCGAGGACGCGCTTCAGGTCCGATTGATAGAATGCGACGAACGCTCCGAGAAACATCGTCGACGCCCCCGCGAAGGAGACCGCGTAATGCCACCAGTCGGTCCCGCCGAGAATGCTCATCATGCGGGCGAGGAGGAAGACGCCGGCCTTCACCATCGTTGCTGAATGCAGATACGCGCTGACCGGCGTCGGCGCTTCCATCGCATTCGGCAGCCAGAAATGGAACGGGACCTGCGCCGACTTCGTGAACGCTCCCAGCAACACGAGCAACAGCATCGCCGGGTAGAACTCGTGCGCGCGGAGAACGTCGGCGCGGGAAATCAACTCGGTGATCTCGTAACTTCCCCCGACCATTCCCATGAGGATGAATCCGGCGAGCATCGCGAGGCCGCCGAGTCCCGTGACCAGGAGCGCCTGCAATGCCCCTGCACGCGAGCTCAAGCGCTCATGATTGAATCCGATAAGCAGGTAGGAACTGATGCTCGTGAGTTCCCAGAACACAAAGAGCCCGATGAGATTCGCGGAGAACACAACGCCGAGCATCGACGCCATAAAGAAGAGAAGCAGGGCGTACATCCGACTGATCTGCGCATGACCGCGAAGATACCCGCCGGCATAGATGATGATGAGCGCACCGATCCCGCTGACGATCATTCCGACCAGCGCGCTGATGCCGTCCAGAAGGAAGGAGAGATTCACACCCAGCGCAGGGACCCAGGAGAACGATTCGACAATGACATTTCCGTTCTCGATCTGCGGCACCATGAGCCAGAGCGCCACAAAGGTTCCTGCCGGATAGAGGACGAGGACGAACTTGACCCGTCGGCCCAACAGCGACGTCAGTGCCGGGGCAACCGCCGCCACGAGAAATCCGAGAAGAACGATGAGAGTCAGAAGCGACATGAGTTACTCATACCGGATAGCGATCCCTAATAATTCCCACTTTGCAACATCTCGGACGCAGGATCAGGTTCCTCGGTTCCCTCGACGGGAACCAGGACGCCGGCGCGTCGTCAGTCGCTTGCGGACAGCGGCACTCAGGAGCTCGCGCAGCGCATCAGAAGCGATCCAACGCGCCGATGATTCACTGCGCTTCGCGATGCGTCTTGCCGATGCTATAGCCGCACGGTTCAACGATGCGTTCCGTTTTCCGATCTGCCGCAAGGCCCAATTCACCGCTTTCCGGACGCCGTTCCGGTCGTCCCTTGACGTCCGTTCGATCACCGAAAGATAGCAAAGAAAGACATTGTTGTCCGCTTCTTTGTCGTGCACGGCGAGCGTTGCCATCATCACGAATCCGGCGCGGCAAACGAATTCCTCCTTCCGCTTCGACCACGCGACGGCGCGATCATGGGCATGTCGAGACCGGCGGAACAGATGAATGCAGAGACCGTCGCAGATCGCCCAGTTGTCAAACTGCTTCGCCCAGGAGGTCATCACTGGCTTCGTGAGCTGAGCGGGATCGGCGACGAAGGCCGCTAGAAGCCTCGCTTCGTAGATGCCGGTATTCCAGAGTTCCAAAGCGAGTTCGTGATTCCGTCGAAGCGCTTTCGCCTTCGCCCGAATGAACGGAAGCGTTACTCCGAGAATATTGCCCGTCGAAACGATCCCGAAACGGGCCATTCCCTCAACGTTCTTCGGATCGGCATGCGCGTAGAGGTCGGTGAGGATCGAGTTGGTGAGAGACGAAGGAGACATAGGGAATCAAGTCAAAAGTGAGAAGTCAAAAGGCAAAAGGGGATGTCAAATGAGGCCTTCTTTGATCCAGTTTAGATGGCTGTA
>Ga0105103_10000121_pt1 | contig 40295 bp, 36 predicted proteins | sample PPLLaktember2015_2_FD_79107 | JGI IMG/M metagenome (GOLD analysis project Ga0105103, IMG submission 79107) | Freshwater sediment microbial communities from Prairie Pothole Lake near Jamestown, North Dakota, USA - PPLs Lake P7 Core (6) Depth... | ecosystem: Environmental > Aquatic > Freshwater >...
AACGAAGTTGACCAGCTCTCCCGCCTTGAGGGTGGCCATGCGGTCGGCCGTGACACCGGCGGCCAGCTGCACCTTGCCGCCGTCCACCGTGGCCAGCACGATGACCGCGCTCTTCAGCTTGTCCTTCAACTTGTCCAGCGTATCGCGCAGCGCCTTGGCGTCCGCGCCCTGCAGCGTGGCGGCCAGCACCTTCATGCCGCCTACATCCACGGCCCGGGACAGCAGTTCATCGCCCTGCGTGGAGGCCAGCTTGCCCTTGAGCGCGTCGAGCTCTTTCTCGAGGCCACGCACCTGGTCGAGCAGCGCGTTGACACGCGCCGGCACCTCGGGCTTGAGCACGCGCAGCGTGCCGGCCACGCCGCCGAGCGCGTCTTCCATGCCCTGCACGTAGGCCAGCGAGTTGTCGCCGGTCAGCGCCTCGACGCGGCGCACGCCAGCCGCCACGCCGCCCTCAGCGACGATGGTGAACAGACCGATGTCTCCGGTGCGCTGCACATGCGTGCCGCCGCAAAGCTCGCGGCTGGTGCCGATGTCGAGCACACGCACCTCGTCGCCGTACTTCTCGCCGAAGAGCATCATCGCACCGGCCTTCTGCGCCGCCTCGATCGGCATCAACTGCGCCTTCACCGGCGCATTGGCCAGCACCTCGGCATTGACCAACTGCTCGACCTTGCGGATCTGATCGTTGCTCAGCGGCGCGTTGTGCGCGAAGTCGAAGCGCGTGCGCTCGGCATTCACCAGCGAGCCCTTCTGCTGCACATGCGCGCCCAGTACCTCACGCAACGCCTTGTGCATCAGGTGCGTGGCGCTGTGATTGCGCACGGTCTTCGCGCGCCGCTCGGCATCGACACGCGCGATGAATTCATCGCCGACTTCTATCTCGCCTTCGACAACGCGGCCATGGTGTCCGAAGACCGCGGCCTGGATCTTCAGCGTGTCGTCGATGACCACACGCGAACGTGCGTTGCGCAGCTCGCCGCTGTCGCCGACCTGGCCGCCGCTTTCGGCATAGAAAGGCGTGTGATCGAGCACGATCACCACGTCGTCGCCGGCGCGTGCGCGCTGCACCGGCGACCCGTCGATGTAGATCGACGTGACATGGGAGTGCTCGCACACCAGGTGCTCGTAGCCGTGGAAGGCGGTGGCCGCGCCGCTGTACTCCAGCCCCTGCGCCATCTTGAACTTGGCCTTGGCGCGCGCCTGCTCGCGCTGGCGCTGCATGGCCGCGTCGAAGCCGGCACTGTCGACCGTGACATTGCGCTCGCGGCAGACGTCGGCCGTCAGGTCCAGCGGGAAGCCGAAGGTGTCGTGCAGCTTGAACGCGGTCTCGCCGTCGATGACCTTGGTGCCGCCGACCAGGGCGCCTTCCAGGATTTCCATGCCGTTGGCGATGGTCTGGAAAAAGCGTTCCTCCTCCTGCCTGAGAACCTCGGTGATGCGCAGCCTGTCGCGCTTCAGCTCGGGGTAGGCCTCGCCCATCTCCTCAGCCAGCGCTGCCACCAATGTGTGGAAGAAGGGCTTGCGCGCGCCCAGCTTGTAGCCGTGCCGGATGGCACGGCGCGCGATGCGGCGCAGCACGTAGCCGCGGCCTTCGTTGCCCGGAATCACGCCGTCGGCCACCGTGAACGCGCAGGCACGGATGTGGTCGGCAATGACCTTCAGGCTCGGCGCGTCCTGGTCGCAGTCGCCGCCCCCCGCCGCATCCACCGCGGCCTTGGCCGCGGTCAGCAGGTTCACGAACAGGTCGATCTGGTAGTTGCTGTGCACATGCTGCAGCACCGCCGCCAGCCGCTCCAGGCCCATGCCGGTGTCGACACTGGGCTTGGGCAGCTTGTGCATCACACCGTCTTCGGTGCGATTGAACTGCATGAAGACGTTGTTCCAGATCTCGATGTAGCGGTCGCCGTCCTGCTCCTCGCTGCCCGGCGGCCCGCCGGCGACCTCGGGGCCGTGGTCGTAGAAGATCTCGCTGCACGGGCCGCAGGGGCCGGTGTCGCCCATCATCCAGAAGTTGTCGGACATGTAGCGGCCGCCCTTGTTGTCGCCGATGCGCACGATGCGCTCGGCGGGCAGGCCGATCTCCTTGAGCCAGATGTCGTAGGCCTCGTCGTCCTCGGCATAGACCGTGGCCCAGAGCTTGTCCTTGGGCAGCTTGTAGACCTCGGTGAGCAGTTCCCAGGCGTACAGAAGAGCGTCACGCTTGAAGTAGTCGCCGAAGCTGAAGTTGCCCAGCATCTCGAAGAAGGTGTGGTGCCTTGCGGTGTAGCCCACGTTCTCCAGGTCGTTGTGCTTGCCGCCGGCACGGATGCACTTCTGGCTGGTGGCCGCGCGCGTGTAGGGCCGCTTGTCGAAGCCCAGGAACACGTCCTTGAACTGGTTCATGCCGGCGTTGGTGAACAACAGCGTCGGGTCGTCGCCGGGCACCACCGGGCTCGAGGCGACGACGGTGTGGCCCTTCGATTCGAAGAACTTCAGGAAGGTGGAGCGGATGTCGGAGGCGTTCATGGTTTCAGGTCAGGCAAACATTTCATTCGTGAACGACGAGGCCGAGGCGCCGCGCCAGCCGGGCCATGCGGGTGTCCAGGGTGGCGAGGCCGTAACGGCGGTGCAAGGCCAGGTCCAGGTATGCGGCGTCGTAGGCGGTGAGCTCGTGGGTCTGCGCCGCGATGTAGCGCTGGTGCACGGTGGCGTCGGCACTGTCGACGTTGACGCCATAGTCCTCGAGCCGGCGCGACAGCACCGCCGCGTGCTCGGCGGCCAGCCGAGCGCGCCGCACGGCTACGCACAGCGCGTTGGCAACCTCGTAGATCCAGATCTGCGGCGCCACCAGGCGCGACTCCTCGACCTGACCCAGGCTGTGCGGTCGGCGCTCGTCTGGCATGACCATCGCCATCGTGTACGAACAATCGACGACGATCATCGTCGCCCCTCGTCGCGCCAGGCAAGGATCTCCTCGACCGTGATCGGCCCGCCGCGCGCCTCGATCTCGCGGCCGATGGCCTGCATCTCGGCGGCGATCTCGCGACGCTTGGCCACCAGCTCAGGCGGAACCTCGCTGATCGGCACCAGCTTGGCCACCGGCTTGTTGTGGCGGGTGATGACCACCTCGTCGCCAGCCTCGACACGGGCAACCAGTTCCGACAAGTGCGTCTTGGCCTCGAACAGGCCTATCGTCTGCGTGCTCATGGCTGTCGATACTTTTGGTTGAACCAACCAGATTCTAGTCCGAACGCATCAGGCCGGCGCTGGTATCCACTGTGGCACGATGGCTGCCTGACACTCCAAGGAGAGAGGCCATGCAACGCGATGCCCAACCCGAACTGAGCCAAAACACCAACGCCGACCTGATGGCCCGGCGCAACGCCGCGGTGGCCCGCGGCGTCGGCCACACCCACCAGATCTTCGCGGCGCGCGCCGACAACGCCGAGGTCTGGGACGTGGAAGGCAAGCGCTACATCGACTTCGCCGGCGGCATCGCCGTGCTCAACACCGGCCACCGCCACCCGCAGGTGATCGCCGCGGTCAAGGCGCAGTTGGACCTGTACACCCACACCTGCTTCCAGGTGCTGGCCTACGAGCCCTATGTGGCACTGGCCGAGAAGCTCAACGCGCTGGCGCCGGGCGACTTTGCCAAGAAGACGTTGCTGCTGAGCAGCGGCGCCGAGGCGCTGGAAAACGCGGTGAAGATCGCCCGCGCCCACACGGGGCGGCCGGGCGTGATCTGCTTCACCGGCGGTTACCACGGCCGCACGATGATGACGCTGGGCATGACCGGCAAGGTCGCGCCCTACAAGCTGGGCTTCGGGCCCTTCCCGGGCAGCGTGTTCCACGCGATGTTCCCGAACACGCTGTACGGCGTCAGCGTCGATGCGGCCATCGGCTCGGTGGAAAGCATCTTCAAGAACGACATCGAAGCCACGCAGGTGGCGGCCATCGTCATCGAGCCGGTGCAGGGTGAAGGCGGCTTCTACGTCGCGCCCGCCGCCTTCATGCAGCGGCTGCGCAAGCTGTGCGACCAGCACGGCATCCTGCTCGTCGCCGATGAGGTGCAGACCGGCGCCGGCCGCACCGGCACCTTCTTCGCGATGGAGCAGATGGGCGTGGCCGCCGACCTGGTGACCATGGCCAAGAGCCTGGCCGGCGGCTTCCCGATCTCGGCCGTGGTCGGCCGCGCCGAGGTGATGGACGCGCCCGCGCCGGGCGGGCTGGGCGGCACCTATGCCGGCTCGCCGCTGGGCTGCGCCGCGGCGCTGGCGGTGCTGGAGGTGTTCGAGAAGGACAAGCTGCTGGAGCGTAGCCGGGCCGTCGGCGGCCGCCTGACGGCCGGCCTGAAGGCCCTGGCCGCGAAGCACAAGGCCATAGGCGATGTGCGCGGCCTGGGCGCGATGGTGGCGATCGAGCTGTTCAAGAACGGCGAGCTGCACCAGCCCGATGCCGACCTGGCCAAGGCCATCGTCGCCGAGGGCGCCAAGCGCGGCCTGATCCTGCTGTCCTGCGGCGTGTACGGCAACGTCATCCGCATCCTGGTGCCGCTGACCGCCAGCGACGCCGTGCTCGACGAAGGCATGGCGATCCTCGGTGATACGCTCAAGTCACTGTGCTGAACGCTCCCGGAGTACGGAGGGACAACCCGATGGCCAAGACCCCAACCCGCTTCCAGTGGGACGACCCGCTGCTGCTCGACCAGCAGTTGACGGACGACGAGCGCGCGGTGCGCGATGCCGCGCACAGCTACTGCCAGGAGCAGCTCGCGCCGCGCGTGACCGAGGCCTTCCGCCACGAGAAGACCGACCCGGCCATCTTCCGCGAGATGGGCGAACTCGGCCTGCTGGGCACCACCATTGCCGAGAACTACGGCGGCGCCAGCCTCAACTACGTCTGCTACGGCCTGGTCGCGCGCGAGGTCGAGCGCATCGATTCCGGCTACCGCTCGATGATGAGCGTGCAGTCCTCGCTGGTGATGGTGCCGATCAACGAGTTCGGCACTGAAGCGCAGAAGCAGAAGTACCTGCCCAAACTGGCCCGAGGCGAATGGATCGGCTGCTTCGGCCTGACCGAGCCGAACCACGGCTCCGACCCCGGCAGCATGGTCACGCGGGCCAAGGCGGTGCCCGGGGGCTACCGCCTCAGCGGCGCGAAGATGTGGATCAGCAACTCGCCGATCGCCGATGTCTTCGTGGTCTGGGCCAAGGACGACGGCGGGCAGATCCGCGGCTTCATCCTGGAGAAGGGCTGGAAGGGCCTGTCTGCCCCGGCCATCCACAGCAAGGTGGGGCTGCGCGCGTCGATCACCGGCGAGATCGTCATGGACGAGGTGTTCTGCCCCGAGGAGAACGCCTTCCCCGAGGTGCGCGGCCTCAAAGGGCCGTTCACCTGTTTGAACAGCGCGCGCTACGGCATCGCCTGGGGCGCGCTGGGGGCGGCGGAGGATTGCTTCCACCGCGCGCGCCAGTACGTGCTCGACCGCAAGCAGTTCGGCCGGCCGCTGGCCGCCAACCAGCTGATCCAGAAGAAGCTGGCCGACATGCAGACCGAGATCACGCTCGGCCTGCAGGGCTGCCTGCGCCTGGGCCGCATGAAGGACGAAGGCACGGCGTCGGTGGAGATCACCAGCATCATGAAGCGAAACAGCTGCGGCAAGGCGCTGGACATCGCGCGGCTGGCGCGCGACATGATGGGCGGCAACGGCATCAGCGACGAGTTCGGCGTGGCCCGCCACCTGGTCAACCTGGAAGTCGTCAACACCTACGAGGGCACGCACGACATCCATGCGCTGATCCTTGGCCGGGCCATCACCGGCATCCAGGCCTTCAGCTGAGAACACCATGCCCAGACCGCAGGCCGTGCCCACGGTGCAGATCGACAACGAACGGGTGATCGTCACCGAATGGCGCTTCGCGCCCGGCGCCGAAACCGGCTGGCACCGGCATGCGCACGACTACGTGGTGGTGCCCACGACCGACGGCGAGCTGCTGCTCGAAACGCCTGAAGGCGAACGCAAGGCGCCGCTGGTGGCCGGCAAGTCCTACACGCGCCAGGTCGGTGTCGAACACAACGTCATCAACAACACCGACCATGAGGTGGTGTTCATTGAAATCGAGTTGCGCTGAGAAGGAATCCCGACCATGGACATGAAAAGTTCCCCGCTGGCCACGCTGAACGACTCCAGCCTGTTGAAGACCGACGCCCTGATCGGCGGCGATTGGGTCAAGGGGGCCACTCGCTTCGATGTCTTCGACCCGGCCACCGGCCAGCGCCTGGTGGACGTGGCCAACCTCGGCCCGGCCGACGCCCAGGCGGCCATCGCCGCCGCCAACAAGGCCTGGCCGGCCTGGCGCGGCAAGACCGCGAAGGAACGCGCCGCGATACTGATGAAGTGGTTTGCGCTGCTGCACCAGCATGCCGACGACCTGGCGCGCATCATGACCGCCGAACAGGGCAAGCCGCTGGCCGAGGCCAAGGGCGAGGTGGTCTACGGCGCCAGCTTCCTGGAATGGTTTGCCGAAGAAGCGCGCCGCATCTACGGCGAGACCATCCCCACCACCGATAACAACAAGCGTTTCCTGGTCATCAAGCAGCCGATCGGCGTGTGCGCGGCGATCACGCCGTGGAACTTTCCGATCGCGATGATCACCCGCAAGGTGGCGCCGGCGCTGGCCGCGGGCTGTCCGGTGGTCATCAAGCCGGCCGAACAGACGCCGCTGTCGGCATTGGCCGTGGCCGAACTGGCACAACGCGCCGGCATGCCGGCCGGCGTGCTGAACGTCCTGACCGCCGACGCGCAGGCCTCCATCGACATCGGCAAGGTGCTGTGCGACAGCGATGTGGTGCGCCACCTTTCCTTCACCGGCAGCACCGAGGTCGGTCGCATCCTGGCGCGGCAATGTGCGCCGACGATCAAGAAGATGAGCCTGGAGCTGGGTGGCAACGCGCCCTTCATCGTCTTCGACGATGCCGACCTGGACAGCGCGGTCGAAGGCGCAATGATCAGCAAGTACCGCAACGCCGGCCAGACCTGCGTCTGCGCCAACCGTCTGTATGCACAGGACAGCATCTACGACGCCTTCGTCGCCAAGCTGGCCAGCAAGGCCGCCGGCATCAAGGTCGGCAACGGCTTCGAGGCCGGCGTCAACCAGGGACCGCTGATTGACGCCCAGGCCCTGGCCAAGGTGGAAGCGCATGTCGCCGACGCGTTGGCCAAGGGCGCCAAGGTGGTGGTCGGCGGCACGCGCATCGGCGAGCGCTTCTACACGCCCACGGTGCTGGCCGAGGTGACGCCGCAAATGCTGTGCGCGCGGGAGGAAACCTTCGGCCCGGTGGCACCGGTGTTCCGCTTCAAGACCGAGGCTGAGGCCATCGAACTGGCCAACAACACCGAATTCGGCTTGGCCAGCTATTTCTACAGCCGCGACGTGGGCCGCATCTTCCGCGTCGGCGAGGCGTTGGAGTACGGCATGGTCGGCATCAATACCGGGCTGATCTCCACGGCCGAGGTGCCCTTCGGCGGCGTCAAGCAAAGCGGCCTGGGCCGCGAAGGCGCGCACCACGGCATCGACGACTATGTCGAGATCAAGTACCTCTGCCTGGGTGACCTGAACAAGTAGCCCTCGGCTGGCGCTTCAGGCCTCGTCGTTGGCGGCGCTGGTGCCCGCGCGGCCCATGGACGAGCCGCCGGTGGCTTGGCCGATGGCCCGGCGCAGCAGTTCCTCGGCCTGTCGGCCATGCTCCGGATACTGGCTCACGCCCACGGCCACCGCGACCGCCTGGTCCTGGCTGGCCACGCGCACCGGCCGCTGCAGCGACAACGCCAGCTTGCCGGCCACGCGCCGCGCGTCGTCCGGCGCATCGATCCAGGCCAGCAGCACCGCGAAGGCATCGTTGCCGATCGAGGCCACCACGTCGCTGGCGCGCAGCCCGGCGCGCACGCGCACCGCCAGCTTGCGGCGCAGCACGTTGGCCGCCTCGCTGCCCAGCGCGCGCTCGGTGGTCGACAGGCCTTCGATGCGCAGCACCAGCAGCGCCATCGGCGCCGGCTCGCGCTCGCGCAGCGCCAACAGGTGCGTCATGTGCTCCAGCAACTGCGCATGGTTGGGCAAGCCGGTGGACAGGTCGGTGGCATAGGCCTTGCGCGCCGCGCGCTCCAGCCGCTTGCGCTCGACCGCCAAGCGCAGCACGCGCGCCAGCGTGGCGGCATCGGCCGATGCTTCGGGCAGCAGGTCCTGCACGCCGCGCTGAGCCAGTTGCAGGGCCAGGCCCGGCGACAGGTCGGGCGCCACCACCACCACCGCGGCGTCCAGCACCGCATGCGAAAGCGCCTGCCAGTCACCCAGGCCCTGTGCCATGCCCGGCGCCAGCCACATCAGCAGCGCGTCGTGCGCAGCGTCGCGCAGCGCCTGCGCCGAATCGTCCAGCGAGGCACATGCATGGAGTTCGAAGGGCCCGTAGGCCGCTGCGGACAGGTCCGGCGGCGAGGCGCCGACCCAGAGTACATGCAGCGGCGGGGTCATCGGAGGGCGTTGCATGTCTGGAGCGGGTGAGGGGAATCGAACCCCTGTCTAAAGCTTGGGAAGCTGCCGTTCTGCCATTGAACTACACCCGCGCGGCGCGAAGTTTAGCGGATGCGCCGCGGGCTACACTCGCGCCCTTGCCGCCCGCCGCCCATTGAAAACCATGCGCAAGTTGCTGCTCGTCTGGCTGTTGAGTCTGCTGGCATTGGCGGGATGCGCCTCGCTGGGCGGGGCGGACCCGCTGCGCGTCACGCTGGCTGGCGTGGAATCGCTGCCCGGCCAGGGCATGGAGGTGCGCATGGCGGTCAAGCTGCGAGTGCAGAACCCAAACGACGCGCCGGTCAACTTCGACGGCGTCTCGGTGACGCTGGAGCTGCGCGGCATGGACTTCGCCAGCGGCGTCAGCGACGCCAGCGGCACGGTGCCGCGCTTCGGCGAGACGGTGCTGAACGTACCGGTGACGGTGTCGGCCTTTGCGGTGGCGCGCCAGGTCATCAGCCTGGCCAGCGGCGACAACCCGAAGATCGAATTTGTCGCGCGCGGCAAGCTGTCGGACGGCAGCTTCGGCGGTGCACACTTCGAATCGAAGGGCTCCTTCGACCTGCCCGCCGGCTTCCCGGGCACGGCCGCGCCGCGCAACTGAGGGGGCCAGGCCCCCTTCCTTGCCTGCTATGTCCGACGCAGCCGACGCGGCGCCGCACCGCCCGATCCGCAGCTTCGTGCTGCGCGCCGGGCGCATGGGGCCGGGCCAGCAGCGCGCGCTGGACGAACTGGGCCCGCGTTTCCTGTTGCCGTATCAGGCGCAGCCGATGGACTTCAGGTCCGTCTTCGGACGCGAGGCGCCGACAGTGCTGGAGATCGGCTTCGGCATGGGTGATGCCACCGCACAGATCGCCGCGGCGCTGCCCGGCACCGACTTCGTCGGCATCGAGGTGCATGCGCCGGGCGTGGGTGCGCTGCTCAAGCGCATCGGCGAGATGGGGCTGACGAACCTGCGGCTGGTGCAGCACGACGCGGTCGAAGTGCTGGAATCGATGATCCCACCGCGGTCGCTGGCCGGCGTGCACCTCTACTTTCCCGACCCGTGGCACAAAAAGCGCCACCACAAGCGCCGGCTGGTCCAGCCTGCCTTCGTGCAGCATCTGGCAACGCGGCTGGCCCCCGGCGGCTACCTGCATTGCGCCACCGACTGGCAGCCCTATGCCGAGCAGATGCTGGAGGTGCTGTCGGCCGAGCCCGCGCTGCGCAACACGGCCGAAGGCTTTGCGACGCGGCCGCACTGGCGGCCGTCGACCAAGTTCGAGGCGCGCGGCCTGAAGCTTGGCCACGGCGTGTGGGACCTGCTGTTCCGCAAGCGTTGAGGCGGGTTCAGGCCCGCCAGTCGACCCAGCCCGTCCAGGCGGTGATCAGCACCACCGCGCCGAAGACGATGCGGTACCACGCGAAGGGCACGAAGTCGTGGGTGGCGATGTAGCGCAGCAGCCAGCGCACGCAGATCCATGCACTGACGAAAGAGAACGCCAGGCCCACGCCAAAAAGCGGCAGGTCGGCCAGGCTCAGCAGCGCACGCTCCTTGAGCAGACTGTAGGCGCCGGCGCCGATCAGCGTGGGGATGGCCAGGAAGAAGCTGAAGTCGGTGGCCGCCTTGCGGCTCAAGCCGAGCAACATGCCGCCGATGATGGTGGCGCCCGAGCGGCTGGTGCCGGGCACCATGGCCAGGCACTGCACCAGCCCGACCTTCAGCGCGTCCCACGGCGTCATGTCGTCCACCTGCTGGATGCGCACCGCGCTGGCCGGGCGGCGCTCGGCCCACAGGATGATGAAGCCGCCGACGATGAAGGCACTGGCCACGACCGTCGGGTTGAACAGGTGCGCCTTGATGGCCTTGCCGAACAACAGCCCCAGCACGACCGCCGGTACGAAGGCGATCAGCACGTTGAGCGTAAAGCGGCGCGCGCGCGGCTCCGAACTGAAGGACGCGGCGGTGTCGCGCAGGCGCTGCCAGTACACCAGGATGACGGCAAAGATCGCGCCGGTCTGGATGGCGATGTCGAAGACCTTGGCCTTCTCGCCGGTGAAGTCCAGCAGCGACGCCGCAAGGATCAGGTGGCCGGTAGACGAGATCGGCAGGAACTCGGTGAGCCCCTCGACCACGCCCATGATCGCGGCCTTGGCCAACAGCAGGATGTCCAACGCGCTTCGCCCTTCGGCAGCACCGCTGCCTGCCCAAAGCGGCGGATCATACGGGCCTACCTGGAGGGCACGGACGCAGACGCGGGCAGATCGGGCTCGATCGTGATTTCGAGACCGGCCGGCGTGACGCTGAGTGTGCCGGGACGCAAACCGATGGCGCGCAGCAGGGCGAGCCGTTGGGCCGGGACGCGGTACAGCACCAGGTCCTCGAGCAACCGCTCGGCCAACGCCATGACCATGCGCTGCGTGGCCTCGTCACGGCGCAATGATGCACCTGGTCCGGCCTCGAAGTCGAAGGTCTCGACCCGAGGCTTCACCAACCGGATGCTGTAGTCGCTGGGTTCGAAGCGCAGCGCGTAACCCAGCCCCAGTCGGCCGCGCAGGCTGCGGCCCGAGCGTGTGTCGCTGGCGTGCAGGTTCAACTCGGTGGACAGGCGCCTGGCTTGCGCATCCAGTCGCAGCTGCGGATCGGACAGGCGCAGATCGAACACGTCGAGCAGGTTGCGCTGGATGGGAAAGCGCTGCGCCAGCTGGGCCTGCAACTCTTGCTCGCTGAAAGTGATGCTGCCTGGCATGCCCAGGCCTGAACGGGCCGGCAACAACAGGCCGCACAGCGCCATGCAGCAGAGTGCGCGCCGCGACGGGCTATTCATGGCGCAACGCCTGGATCGGCAGCAGGGCGGCGGCGCGGCGCGCCGGATAGAAGCCGAAGAACACGCCCACGGCCGCCGAGAAGCCCACGGCCAGCAGAATCGACTCGGCCGACAGCAGCACCTGCCAGCCGGCAAGCGAGCCGATAGCCCAGGTGGCCACCATGCCGATGACGATGCCGATGGCGCCACCCACCAAGCTCAGCGTCACCGCCTCGATCAGGAACTGGCCGAGGATGTCGCGCGAGCGCGCGCCCACCGCCATGCGCAAACCAATCTCGCGGGTGCGCTCGGTGACGCTGACCAGCATGATGTTCATGATGCCGATGCCGCCGACCACGAGGCTGACGCCGGCCACCGCGGCCAGCAGCATGGCCATGACGCGGCTGGATTCCTCCTGCGCCTGCAGCATCTCGGTCAGGTTGCGGATGCTGAAGTCGTCGTCCGCGCCGCTTTGCAGGCGATGCCTCTGGCGCAGCAGCTCGCGCATCTTGTCGCTGGCGTCCTGCATGCTCTGGCCTTCGCGCACCTTGACGCTGATCGCCCCGACGCGCTTGATGCGTCCGGCGCTCATGCCCTGGATGCGGTTGCGGTAGGTGGACAGCGGCACGACGATGACGTCGTCCTGGTCCTGCCCCATCGAGTTCTGGCCCTTGCGTGCCAGCACGCCGATCACCTGCAGCGGCACCTTACGCACGCGGATGACCTGGTCGATCGGGTCGTCGTCGCCGAACAGCTGCTGCGCCACCGTCTGGCCCAGCACCACCACCTTGCCTGAACCGGCCTGCTCGGCCTCCTCGAAGCTGCGCCCGGCCGCCAGCGGCCAGTCACGCACCTCCAGGTATTCGGGCGTCGTGCCCATCACCGAAGTGCTCCAGTTGGCATTGGCCGCCACCACCTGCGCGCCGGTGCGCAGGCTGGGCGCGGCGGCCTGCACCTCGGGCACGTCGGCAGCGATGGCACGCGCGTCCTCCTCGGTCAGCGTCTGCCCGGTCTGCGCGCCCAGGCGCACGCCGCCGGTGGTCTGCGCGCCGGGCAGCACCAGCATGATGTTGGTGCCCAGGCTCTTGATCTGCTCTTCCACGCGCTGCTGCGCTCCGCCGCCAATGGCGATCATCGTGATCACCGCGGCCACGCCGATGATGATCCCCAGCATCGTCAGCATGCTGCGCAGCCAGTTGGTACCCAGCGCGCGCAGCGCCGAGAGCAGCGCGGTCAGGAGATTCATGCCGGCTGCGCCTCGGCAGCCACCCGCGGCGGCTGCAGACGATCCTCGACGATGCGGCCGTCGCGGAAGACGACGCGCCGCCGCGCCCACGTCGCAATGTCGGCCTCGTGCGTGACCATGACGATGGTCATGCCCTGCGCATTCAGTTCTGACAGCAGCCGCATGATGTCCTCGGAGGTGTGCGTATCGAGCGCGCCGGTGGGCTCGTCGGCCAGGATCAGCGACGGCTGGTTCACCAGGGCGCGGGCGATGGCCACGCGCTGCTGCTGGCCGCCTGACAGCTCGGCGGGAGTGTGCGCGGCACGTTCTCCCAGGCCGACGCGCTGCAGCGCAGCCAGCGCGCGCGTACGCCGCTCGGCTGGCTTGACGCCGGCATAGACCATCGGCAGTTCCACGTTGTCCACCGCGCTGGTGCGCGGCAGCAGGTTGAACTGCTGGAACACGAAGCCGATACGCCGATTGCGGATCGACGCCAGCGCGTCTCCGTCCAGGCCTGCCACCTCCTCGCCGGCCAGGCGCAGCGTGCCCGAGCTCGGCCGGTCCAGGCAGCCCAGGATGTTCATCAGCGTGCTCTTGCCCGAGCCCGAGGCACCCATGATGGCGACGAACTCGCCCTGCGCAATGTCCAGCGACACGTCGTCCAGCGCCTGCACCACCTGCTCGCCCATGCGGTAGGTCTTGACCAACGATCGGGCTTCGATCAGCGCCATGCCGCTCAGAACGGGCGCGGGCCCGGCGGCGCCGGCGTTGCCGGTTTGGGCGCGGCGCTGCTGGCGGGCGTGACCACCGCGGTGACGACGGTGGCGCCTTCGACCAGCACGCTGGCATCGACCGAGTTCGGCGCGACCAGCAGCTCGGTCATCACGCCATCGCTGATGCCCAGGCGCACGTTGTACGCGCGCGGCTTGCCGTCTTCGGCCAGAAGGTAGATGCGCCCGCGCGTGCTTTGCCGGCCAGCCAGCTCGACCAGCAGCTTCTGGTACCTCGGCTGCTGCTCAGGCGTGAGCTGCTGGCCGATGAGCGCGCGCATGTCGGCCAGGATGCGGTCGCGCGCCTTGCCGCGCTGCGACTCCGCCAGGTTGCGCAGCTCGGCAAAGCGCGGCCGCTGCGCGGCGATGACTGCGTCCACCTGCGCCGTCTGCTCCGGCGTCAAGGCCAGCTCGTCGATCAGCCGTTTGCGGAAATCGCTCAACGGCCCGCTGGCGGGCACCTCGGGCGGCGCGGCGGCGGTGGCCGGTGCGGCGGCTTTGGCCGGCTCGCGCACCGGGGCGGCAGCCAGCGCAGGCGCAGCCGCCGAGGCCGGCGCCGCGGCGCGTGCGGCGGGGGACGCCGCCGGCGCGGCAGGGGGCGGGGTGGCAGGCTCGGAGGCTCGCGCCGCCGCGGCCTGCGCCTGCAGCTTGACATAGGCCTCGCGCTGCGCCGGCGTCAGGAAGGCATTGACACGGCCGCGCAGCTTCGACATCAGCTGCTCGCGCACGGCGGCGCGCTGCTCTTCGGGGAAGTCGCGCAGTGCCATGAAGTCGGTCCGCATCTCGGCCAGCACCGCATCGAGTTGCGCCTGTTGGGCTGCGTCGAGCTGCAGGCCCTCGACCAGCCGTTCGCGCAAAGCACCGGGGCGGCCGGGCCCGCCTTGCGCCAGGGCCTGCGGCCACAGGCCGAAGCTGCCGGTGCGCACGGACGAGGCGCCGTTGCTCGGCGTTGCCGGCGACGCTGCAGCCTCGGGCTCGATACCGGCGATGCGCACGCGCAGTGCCGCGTTGGGCACCTTGAGCACGTTGTCGCGGGTGTCGGTGATGATGCGCACGTTGGCGGTCATGCCTGGCAGCATCAGCGAGCCGGGATTCGAGAACCCCACCACCACGGTGTAGGACACGACGTTCTGCGCCGACACCGCGGCCTTGCGCACCTGGCGCACTGCCCCTTCGAAGCTGCGGCCGGGAAAGGCATCGATGCTGAAGCTGACCTTCTGGCCGTCGCGCACGCGCGAGATGTCGGCCTCGTCGATGGCCGCCTCGACCTGCATGTCCGACAGGTTGCGAGCGATGACGAACAGCTCCGGTGCCTGCAGGCTGGCCGCCACCGTCTGGCCGACCTCGACGCTGCGCTTGATGACGATGCCATCCACCGGCGAGCGGATTTGCGTGCGCTCCAGGTCGACGCGTGCTTGCTGCAACTGCGCCTCGCGCTGGCGCACGATGGCCTGCGCGTTTTGCGCCTGCGCGCGCGCCACGTCCACCTGTGCCAGCGCCACCTTCAGCGATTCGCCCAGCGAGGCGGTACGCGCCTTGGCCGTGTCGAGCTCGGCCGAGGAGATGAAGTTCTGCGCCACCAGGTCCAGCTTGCGCTTCTCGTCGCGCTGCGCCTCGCCCAGGTCGCCCTGGGCCCGCGTCACCTGGGCCAGCGCGCTCTGCACGTTGGCCTGCGCCGTCAGTACCGAGGCGCGCGCGGCCTCGACGTCGGCGGTGGACTGGCGCACGCGGTACTCGAAGGTCTCCGGATCGAGGCGGGCGATCAGTTCGCCTTGCTTGACCTCGCTGTTGAAGTCGACGAAGAGCTCCTTGATCTGGCCGGACACCTGCGAACTGATCTGCACCTGCCGCACCGGCGTCACCGTGCCGGTGGCCGACACCGCGGCCTGTAACGGCCCCCGTTCGATCTTGCCGGTGCGGAAGGTCATCGGCGCTTCCGGCACACGCACGAAGAACCACCAGCCGCCCGCACCGATCAGGGCCAAGAGCAACGTCGCACCGACCCAACGCGATGTCTTCATGCCGCGGATTCTAGGGACCGCGCTCTTTCGACCGCGTCGGCAGGCCTTGCACTTTGCGCTTCGGTACGCCGGCGACGCCAACAGGGCGGGCTGCATCGAACGACGCCAGGGACAGATTGGCCCTGCCTGCGGCCTGCGGGTACACTACTGACCAAAGAGTCATTTAGTGATGCCCAGTCTTTCTCCCGTGCTCGTGCGGCAGCGTCGTAAGCAGGCCCGCCCGCAGGAGTTGCTCGACGCCGCGCTCGAGTTGTTTGTCGAGAAGGGCTTCAGCGCCACACGCAGCGAAGAGGTGGCCCAGCGCGCCGGGGTGTCCAAGGGCACGCTGTACCTGTACTTCCCGAGCAAGGAGGAGCTCTTCAAGGCCGTGGTGCGCAACAACATCTCGGCGCTGATTGCCGAAGGCCAGCAGATCGCCGACCACTTCGACGGCCCCAGTGCGCAACTGCTTCGCCTGCTGATGCAGACCTGGTGGCAGCGCGTCGGCGACACCCATGCCGGCGGCATCTTCAAGATCATCTTCGCCGAGGTTCGCAACTTCCCGGAGCTGGCGCAGTTCTATACCGACGAACTGATCCTGCCGGCGCACCGGCTGATCTCAGGCACACTGCGGCGTGGCATCGACCGCGGCGAGTTTCGTGCGGTGCCGGTCGATGAGGCCACGCACACCCTGATAGCGCCCATGCTGTTCCAGGCGCTGCACAAACACTCGATCGGAGCCTGCGCGGTACTGGGCCTCGACATGAACCCGACGATGCTGATCGACACCCAGATGGACCTGATGCTGCACGGGCTGCAGCGCATGCCCGAGCCCACTGTGCCTCAGGTCGCCAAGCTCCGGTACGTGCCGACGTGAAGCGCTGGCACAAACTGACGCTGGCGGTGTTGCTGCTGGCCGGGGTGGCAGCAGGCATCGGCCGGGTGCTGAGCGAGCGCAAAGCGCAGCAGGTGCAGGCCGCGGCAGCGCCGAAGGTGGCCGCGGCACTGGAGCTGACTGCCGCCGACCTGCTCCCCGTGCGCCGCGCCGAGCTCACGCGTGCGCTGGAGGTCTCTGGCAGCCTGGTGGCCGTGAACAGCGCCTTCGTCAAGGCCCGCGTCGCCGCCGAAATCAAGTCGATGGCGGTACGCGAAGGCGACAGCGTGCGCGCCGGTCAGGTGCTGGCCCAACTCGACACCACTGAATTCGACTGGCGGCTGCGCCAGGCCGAGCAGCAGGCGCAGGCCGCCCGCTCCCAGCTCGACATCGCCCAGCGCGCGCTGCAGAACAGCCGTTCGCTGGTGACACAGGGCTTCATCTCGGCCACCGCGCTGGAGAACGCCGTATCCACCGAAGCCGGCGCGCAGGCCACGCTGCAGGCCGCGATGGCCGGCGTGGAGCTGGCGCGCAAAGCCCGTGCCGACGCCACCGTCAGCGCGCCGATCTCCGGCCAGATCGCGCAGCGCCTGGTGCAGCCGGGCGAGCGCGTGCCGGTGGACGCCAGGCTGCTGGAGATCGTCGACCTGTCGCGGCTGGAACTGCAGGCCAGCGTGGCGCCCGAGAACGCCGGCCTGCTGCGCGTCGGCGCGACAGCCAAGCTCAAGGTCGACGGCATCGACGGCCAGGTGACCGCGCGCGTGGTGCGCATCAACCCCAGCGCCCAGGCCGGCTCGCGCAGTGTCATCGCCTACCTCGAACTGGAGCCGAACCCGTCGCTGCGTCAGGGCCTGTTCGCGCGCGGCACGATCGAGCTGGAACGCCGCCAGGCGCTGCTGCTGTCGCTGAGCGCCGTGCGTACCGACCAGGCCCAGCCTTATGCGCTGCGCCTGGACGGAACGCAGGTCGCGCAGCGCACGCTGAGCCTGGGCCAACGCGGCCAGTCGGGCGCGGACGAAGTGGTCGAGGTGCTGCAGGGCCTGGCCGAGGGCGACCGCGTGCTGGCCGGCAGCCTGGGCGCGGTGCGCGACGGCGCCACGGTGCGCATCAGCGACGTCAAGACGGTGGCCGCCCCAGCCGACGCACCGCGCGCCTCCGCCTCGGCCGCCAGCGCCGCGCGCTGAGTCGGCACCCACGACCATGTGGTTCACCCGCGTCGCGATCGGCAACCCGGTGATGGCGGTGATGGTCATGTTGGCCTTCGTCGTGCTCGGATTGTTCTCCTACCAGCGGCTGAAGGTCGACCAGTTCCCGGACATCGACTTCCCCACGGTGGTGGTGCAGACCGACTACCCCGGCGCGGCGCCGGAGATCGTCGAACAGGAAGTGACACGCAAGGTCGAGGAAGCGGTCAACACCATCGCCGGCGTCAACCAGCTGTTCTCGCGCTCCTACGAGGGCAGCTCGGTGGTGATCGTGCAGTTCAACCTGGACATGGACGGACGCAAGGCCGCCGACGACGTGCGCGAGAAGGTGGCCGCCATCCGCCCGCTGCTGCGCGAGGAGGTCAAGGAGGCGCGCGTCTCGCGCTTCGACCCGGCCAGCCGGCCGATCTACACGCTGTCGCTGACCTCGCCCGACGGCTCGCGCAGCCAGCAGGAGCTGACCACTTTCGCCGACCAGGTGGTCCGCAAGCGGCTGGAGAACGTGCGCGGCGTCGGCTCAGTGACCCTGGTGGGCGCGCGCAAGCGCGAGATCAACATCTACCTGCGCCCGGCGGCGATGGATGCGATGGGTCTGAGCGTCGAGCAGGTGCTGGCCGCCGTGCGCGCCGAGAACCAGGAGCTGCCTGCCGGCACGCTGCGCACCACCGACACCGAGAAGGTGCTGAAGATCGATGCACGCATCAAGCGGCCCGAGGACTTCGCGCAGATCATCGTCGCGCGCAAGAACGGTGCACCGGTGCGGCTGGGGCAGCTGGCCGACGTGGTCGACGGGCCCGAGGAGCTGGAGAACCTGGCGCTGTTCAACGGCGAGCGCACGCTGGTACTGGACGTGCGCAAGTCGCAGGGCGAGAACACCATCGACGTGGTCGACGGCCTGAACGCGGTGGTCGCGCAGCTGCGGCCGCAGCTGCCCAAGGGCACGGCGCTGGACGTGGTGCGCGACAACTCGCGGCCGATCCGCGTGTCGGTGAAGAACGTGCAGCGCACGCTGCTCGAAGGCGCGCTGCTGACCATCGGCATCGTCTTCCTGTTCCTGAATTCCTGGCGCTCGACGGTGATCACCGGGCTGGCGCTGCCGATCGCGCTGATCGGCACCTTCCTGTTCATGTACATGTTCGGCTTCTCGATCAACATGGTTACGCTGATGGCGCTGAGCCTGTGCGTCGGCCTGCTGATCGACGATGCCATCGTGGTGCGCGAGAACATCGTGCGCCATGTGCAGATGGGCAAGACCGCGCACGACGCGGCGCTGGAAGGCACGCAGGAGATCGGCCTGGCGGTGCTGGCCACCACGCTGTCGATCGTGGCGGTGTTCCTGCCGATCGGCTTCATGGGCGGCATCGTCGGCAAGTTCTTCCACGAGTTCGGCATCACCATCGTGGCCGCGGTACTGATCAGCATGTTCGTCAGCTTCACGCTCGACCCGATGCTGTCCAGTGTGTGGCACGACCCCGCCATCCATGCCGAGGGCACGCCGAACCCGCGCCGGACGCTGTACGAGCGAAGCGTCGGCCGTCTCACCGGCGCGGTGGACGACTTCGCGCACTGGCTGGGCCGCGGCTACACCGCGATCCTGGACTGGTCGCTGCGGCACAAGCTGGCGACGCTGGGCATGGCCTTGTCGACCTTCGTCGCCAGTTTTGCGCTGCTCCCTTTCATCGGCACCGAGTTCGTTCCCAAGGCCGACTACTCCGAGACCTTCATCAACTTCTATACGCCGGTGGGCTCGTCGCTCGAGGTCACCGAGGCCAAGACGCGGCAGGTCGACCGCATCCTCCGCGAGGCGCCCGAGGTGCAATACACAGTGGCCACCATCAACACCGGCCAGGTGCTGGGCCGCAACCAGGTGCAGATCTTCGTGCGCCTGGTCGACCGCAATCAGCGCCGGCTGAACGTCGACCAGATGTCGGTGCCGCTGCGCGAGCGGCTGGCGGCGATCCCGGGCATCACCGTCACCCATGTCGGCCTGCTCGACGCCGTGGGCGGCAACAAGCCGATCCAGCTGTCGCTGCAGGGCAGCGACCTGCGCGAGCTGGAACGCCTGACCGCGCAGCTGACACCGCGCCTGGCGGCCATCCCCGGCCTGGTCGACCTGGACAGCAGCTCCAAGCCGAACAAGCCGGAGCTGTCGATCCGCGTCAAGCGCGACGCCGCCTCGGACATGGGGCTGAGCGTCGGCGCCATCACCAACGCGCTGCGCGCGCTGGTGGCCGGCCAGACGCTGGGCAACTGGCGCGCCGACGACGACCAGAACTACGACGTCAAAGTGCGCCTGACGCCGGAATCGCGGGTGCTGGCCAGCGACATCGAACGCCTGGGCCTGACCATCGGCAGCAATGCCGACGGTTCGCCGCGCATCGTGCGGCTGTCGCAGGTGGCCGAAGTGGTGCCCACCCGTGGCGCCAACCAGATCAACCGCCGAGACATGAACCGCGAGGTCGAGATCACCGCCAACGTGTCCGGCCGCGCCGCCGGCCAGGTGGCTGCCGACATCCGTAGCGTGCTCGAGGACACCGCCTTCCCGCCAGGCTACAGCTTCCGCTTCGGCGGCTCCACCAAGGACATGCAGGAGAGTTTTGCCTATGCAGTGTCGGCGCTGGGCCTGGGCGTGATCTTCATCTACATGATCCTGGCCAGCCAGTTCCGCAGCTTCCTGCAGCCGCTGGCGCTGATGAGCTCGCTGCCGCTGACGCTGATCGGCGTGGTGCTGGCGCTGCTGATCTTCCGCTCGACGTTGAACATGTTCTCGATCATCGGCATCGTCATGCTGATGGGCCTGGTGACGAAGAACGCCATCCTGCTGATTGACTTTGCCATCCGCGCGCAGCAGCAGGGCATGGAGCGCACGCAGGCGCTGCTGCAGGCCGCGCATGTGCGGCTGCGGCCGATCCTGATGACCACGCTGGCCATGATCTTCGGCATGCTGCCGCTGGCGCTGGCGCTGAGCGAAGGTTCAGAGCAACGCGCGCCGATGGGCCAGGCGGTCATCGGCGGCGTGATCACCTCGTCGCTGCTGACGTTGGTGGTGGTGCCGGTGATCTACTGCTACCTGGACGACCTGGCGCGGTGGGCCCGGCGTCGCTGGTCAGCCAAGCCGGCGGTGCTGCAGCGCAGCACCTCACCCTAGAATTTGGCCACGTCTCTCGTTCCGCCCCTTGGATGCCAACATGAACATCGAACAAGCCCGCTTCAACATGATCGAACAGCAGATCCGTCCCTGGGACGTGCTGGACCCGGGGGTGCTGTCGCTGTTGGCCGTGGTCAAGCGCGAGGACTTCGTTCCCGCCGCGTTCCGCTCGATGGCCTTCATGGACACCGAACTGCCCCTGCCCGACGGCCAGTGCATGCTGACGCCGCGCGTCGAGGCCAGGATGCTGCAGGAACTGCAATTGCAGCGCCACGAGAGCGTGCTCGAGGTCGGAGCCGGCTCCGGCTTCATGGCTGCCCTGCTGGCTCATCGCTCGCGCCAGGTGATCACGCTGGAGATCTCCGAGACGCTGGCGCGCATGGCCAAGGACAACCTGCGCGGCGCGGCCGTCATGAACGCGTCGGTACGCTGCCTGGACGGCTCCAAAGGGCTGCCCGGCGAGGCGCCTTTCGACGCCATCGTGCTTTCGGGCTCGGTGGCCGCGGTGCCGCAGGCGCTGCTGGAACAGCTGAAAGTCGGCGGCCGGCTGGTGGCCATCGTCGGGGACGAGCCCGTGATGCGCGCACGGCTGTACACGCGTGCCGGCACGGCGTCGTGGTCGCAGACCGACCTGTTCGACACCGTGGCGCCGCGGCTGAGTGGCTTTCCGGAATCCGACCGGTTCAGCTTCTGAGCCCGATTCCTTGCCTTGCGGCGTGTGACGCGTGCGGCCCTGCGGCGGCGCGGATGTCGCGATGCGCGTGTACCCTGCAGGACAGGCCCGTGCAAGACTTGTAGGAACGCTTGATCGCACAAGGTGGACACGATGACCCGGAAGCGCAATCCGATTCTCCAGTCGAGGCTGCTGCAGCCGCTGCTGCTGGCACTGAGCCTTTGCGGCGCAGCGCAGGCACAGAGCCTGACCGAAATGTACGAGGCGGCGCGGGCCTACGACGCCACCTACCTGGCAGCGCGCGCACAGGCCGAGGCGGCCGAGTACAAGGCCGCCCAGGCCAATGCGCTGGGGCTGCCCACGCTGTCGGCCAACGTCAAGGGCGTGGCCACGCAGATCGACCTGCCGGGTGGACGTTCGGGCGACAACAACGCCCTGCAGAGCGGCCTGAACGGTCGCATGCCGCTGTTCAACAAGGCCAACCAGGCCACCATGGAGCAGGCGCAGCGCTCGCTGATCGCGTCCAAGGCCGAGCTCGAATCGGCCGAACAGGACCTGATCATCCGCCTCACGCAGGCCTACTTCGACGTGCTGGCCGCGAAGGACACCGTGGCCCTGACCAAGACCAGCCAGGCCGCCATCCTGGAGCAGCTGGCCTCGGCCAAGCGCAACTTCGAAGTCGGCACCGCCACCATCACCGACACCCGCGAGGCCCAGGCCAAGGCCGACCTGGCCGCGGCCCAGCAGATTGCGGCCGAGAACGACCTGATCAACCGGCGTATCGCGCTGGCCTACCTGGTCGGGCGGCGCGACATCGAGCCGCTGCCGCTGGCCTCGCCGGTGGTGTTGCCGACGATCGTGCCGAAGAACGTCGAGGAATGGGTCACGGTGGCCGACACCGTGCACCCGCAGGTCGTACGCGCGCGCACCGCACTCGAGGTTGCCAAGCTGGAGATCGCCAAGTCCAAGGCCGGCGAACTGCCGACCATCGACGCCGTCGCCTCGCTGGGCGCGAACTACGCGACCGGCGATTCGATCATCCCGGGCACCACACGCTCGGGATCGGTCGGCGTGGAACTGAACTGGCCGCTGTACACCGGCGGCTCGGTGCAGAACCGCATCAAGGAAACCGTGGCGCTGGAGCAGCGTTCCCGCGAGGAGTTCGAGAACGCACGCCGCACCGTGGCGCAGAACACGCGCATCGCCTACTGGGGTGTGCAATCCGGCGAGGCGCTAGTGAAGGCGCTCGAGGCTGCCGAGGCGTCGAGCCGGCTGTCGCTGGATGCCACGCAACTGGGCTACAAGGTCGGGGTGCGCGTCAACATCGATGTGCTCAACGCGCAGACGCAGCTGTTCCAGACGCAGCGCGACCTGTTCAAGTCGCGCTACGACGTGCTTGTGAATAGCCTGCGCCTGCGCCAGGCATCAGGCCAGCTGACGCCAAACGATCTGCTGGCGGTGAACAGCCTGCTGGCCAGGTAGGGGCCTGGCCTCAGGCCAGTCGCGAAGCGGCCACCGACAGCACCTCGTGCGCCATGCGCTGCGCTGAGCCGCGGTGCGCAGCCGCGAAGGCGAGGGCACGTTGCACCCATTCCTCGCGCGACGGGTCGCGCGCCAACGCCACGGCCCGGGCCACGCCCTGCTGGACATCGACCACGCGTACGGCGGCGCCAGCCGCCAGCGACAGTTCGGCCGCCTCGCTGAAGTTGTAGGTGTGCGGACCCATCACCAGCGGGCAGCCGCAAGCAGCAGCCTCGATCAGGTTCTGCCCGCCGAAGGGCCCAAAGCTGCCGCCGAGCAGCGCCACGTCGGACGCAGCGTAGTACATCGGCATCTCGCCCATCGAGTCGCCGATCCATACATCGGCGACCAGCGCCTCCGCGGGCGGCAGTTCGGTCCAGCCGCTGCGCCGCTGCAGCTTGAAGCCGAAATCCGCAGCCAGGTCGGCCACGGCGTCGAAGCGCTGCGGATGGCGCGGCACCAGCAGCAGCAACGGGCGCGGTGCCTCCAGCGTCGACCAGCATTGCAGCAGCGGCATCTCCTCGCCTTCGCGGGTGACAGCGGCCAGCACCACCGGCCGCGGCAGCATCTGGCGCCACCGCACGCCCCGTGCAAGCAGTGCGGGATTGGGGCTGACATCGAACTTCAGGTTGCCGCAGACCTGTACGCGGCTGGCACCGAAGCGGCGCAGCCGCTGCGCGTCGGCCTCGGTCTGCGCGAGCACGGCCGCCAGCGCGCCGGCCACGGGCCGAACGAGTGCGCCGATGCGCTCGCCCTTGGCCTGGCTCTTCTCGCTGAGCCGGGCATTGGCCAGGACCATCGGCACGCGCTGTGCTGCGGCGCCGCGCAGCAGGTTGGGCCAGATCTCCGTTTCCATCAGCACGCCCGCAGCCGGCTGGTGGTGGCGCAGGAAGCGGCGCACCGCACCAGGTGTGTCCCACGGCAGCCAGCATTGCCTGTCGCCCTCGCGCAGCAGCGCCTGGCCCGCCTCGCGGCCGGTGGCCGTGCCATGCGTCAGCAGCAGGCGCAGACCGGGGCGCTGCGCACGCAGGGCGTCGACCAGTGCGGCCGCGGCGCGTGTTTCTCCCAACGACACCGCATGCAGCCACAGCGCGCCCGGCACGGCGGCGCGGTAGCCCAGACCCAGGCGCTCGGCCAGCGCATGGCGATACAGCGGCTCACGCCGGCCGCGCCACCAAAGGCGCAGCAGGTAGGCCGGCGTCAGTGCCCGCAGCAGCGTCGAATAGGCGACACGCGCCAGCCACTGCATCATCGGCCACCTGCCGGCGCGAGTGGCAGCAGGGTCAATGGGCGGCCGTCTCGATCTGCGCGTCGGGCTTCACCGTGCGCAGTGCCGCCATGAACTGCCCCTGGATGCGCTGCAGCGCCGCCGGGCTGTCGCCCTCGAAGCGCAGCACCAGCACCGGCGTGGTGTTCGACGCACGCACCAGTCCGAAGCCGTCGGCGTATTCCGCGCGCAGCCCGTCGATGGTGATCACCTCGGTAGCGCCGTCGAACTGCGCCTGCTCGCGCAGCTTCTGCACCACGCGGTGATGTTCGCCCTCGGCGCAGGGCACGTTCAGCTCCGGCGTGCTGTGGCTGGTGGGCAGCGCGTTCAGCACCGAACTCGGATCCTTGCTGCGCGACAGGATCTCCAGCAGCCGCGCGGCGGTGTAGGTGGCATCGTCGAAGCCATACCAGCGCTCGCTGAAGAAGATGTGGCCGCTCATCTCGCCGGCCAGCGGCGCGCCGGTTTCCTTGAGCTTGGCCTTCATCAGCGAGTGGCCGGTCATCCACATCAGCGGCACGCCGCCGGCGCGGCGGATCATCGGCGCCAGGTGCATCGAACACTTGACGTCGAACAGGATCGACGCGCCGCGGTGCCGCGACAGCACATCGCCGGCAAAGAGCATCAGTTGCCGGTCGGGGTAGATGACCTGCCCGTCGCGCGTGACCACGCCGAGCCGGTCGCCATCGCCGTCGAAGGCCAGGCCGAGCTCGGCGCCGCTGCGCTGCACGGTGCGGATCAGGTCGGCCAGGTTCTCCGGCTTGCTCGGGTCGGGGTGGTGGTTGGGGAAGTTGCCGTCGACCTCGCTGTACAGCTCGATCACTTCGTTGCCCAGCGCGCGCAGGATGCCGGGGGCCGAGGCGCCGGGGATGCCGTTGCCGCAATCGACGACGATCTTCAAGCGCCGCTGCTGGCGGATGTCAGCGACGATGCGGGCGCGGTATTCGGCGGCGATGTCCATCGAGGCGCTGCGCCCGGCGCCTTGCGTGTAGGCCTCGGCCTCGATGCGCCGACGCAGGCCCTGGATGTCGGCACCGTAGATGGCGCGGCCGGCCAGCACCATCTTGAAGCCGTTGTAGTCCTTCGGGTTGTGGCTGCCGGTGACCTGGATGCCGCTGCGGCAGCCATGGTCGCCACGTGTCGCGGCCACGTAATACAACATCGGCGTGGTCACCGCGCCCAGGTCGACCACGTCCAGCCCGGTCGAGGCCAGACCGCGGATCAGTGCCGCCGCAAGTGACGACCCCGACAGCCGGCCGTCGCGGCCCACCGCCACGGCGCGCTCGCCCGCCGCCACCGCCTCGGAGCCGAAGGCGCGTCCCAGATGCTCGGCAAAGGCCTCGTCGATGGTGCGACCGACGATGCCGCGGATGTCATAGGCCTTGAACACGGACGGGTCGACCTGCATGAGAGCGCTGCCTGCTGGGGTGATGGCCGATTGTAGGCAGCGCTTCATGACGCTTCGGTTGGAGGCACAGGTCCGAAAACGGCGAGTCCCATGGGCAGCCCCACCTATGATTCCCACCATGACCTTGCATGACGATGCCGCCTACCTGGCACTGAAGACCCACGATGCACGCTTCGACGGACGGCTGTTCGTGGGGGTCACCTCCACCGGCGTCTACTGCCGGCCGGTGTGCCGGGTGCGCACACCGCTGCGCCGCAACTGCCAGTTCTTCACCAACGCCGCCAGCGCAGAACACGGCGGCTTCCGCCCCTGCCTGCGTTGCCGGCCCGAGCTGGCGCCAGGCCTGTCGCTGGCTGATTCGTCCCAGGTGCTGGCACAGCATGCGGCGCGGCTGATCGAGCAGGCGGCGCGCAGTGGTGACGACCCGTACCTGCCGGATATCGCCGGCAGGTTGGGCGTGACCGATCGCCACCTGCGGCGCATCTTCCGCCAGGCACATGGGGTGACGCCGATCGATTACCTGAGCACGCAACGCCTGCTGCTGGCCAAGCAGCTGCTCACGGACACCGACATGCCGGTGACGCAGGTGGCGCTGGCCAGCGGGCATGCCAGCCTGCGCCGCTTCAATGCGGCCTTCATGCAGCGCTACCGCTTGAATCCCAGCGCGTTGCGCAGGCAGGCCCTGCCCGATGCGCAACGCCGGCCCGACAGCGTCACGCCGTTGCGCCTGGCCTACCGGCCGCCCTACGACATCGACGGCGTCGTCGGCTTCATGGCCCAGCGCGCCCTACCCGGCATCGAGACGGTCGACGGTATGGAAATGCGGCGCACGTTGCGCTGGCTGCACCAGGGGCACTGGCTGCAGGGCTGGTTGCAGTGCCGCTTCGCACCGCAGCGCCACGAGCTGCACCTGGGCGTGGCGCCGGCGCTGCTGCCGGCCGTGGGCAGCATCATGCAGCGGCTGCGCCATGCGCTGGACCTGGACGCGGACCCGTCATTGATCGACCCCTGCCTGGCCACACTGCCGGTGCCGCCGCCAGCGGGCTTGCGTGTGCCTGGAGCGATGGACGGCTTCGAGACCGCCACCCGCATCATCCTCGGCCAGCAGGTCACGGTGGCCGCGGCGCGGACGCTGACGCGCCGCTTGGTGGCCGAGCTGGGCCAGGGCATCGACACCCCGTTTGCGCAGCTGGACCGGCTGTTCCCCGGCGCCGAAGACATCGCCGTTGCCGACCCGGAACGCATCGGCCGACTGGGCATCGTGCGCCAGCGCGTGGCGGCACTGCAGGCGCTGGCCCGCGAGGTGGCCGACGGACGCATAGAACTGCATCCGGGCGCACCCTTGCAGTCCACGCTGGACGCGCTACGCGCGCTTCCCGGCATCGGCGAATGGACGGTTCAATTGATCGCCATGCGCGTGCTTGCCTGGCCGGACGCCTTTGCCGCCACCGACATTGGCGTGCTCAACGCACTGGGCACGCGCGACGTGGCCCAGGTGCAGGTGCAGGCCGAAGCCTGGCGACCGTGGCGGGCCTATGCGGTGATGGGCCTGTGGCAAACCTTGGAGGGCAAGAAATGAAACTTCGGAACCTGGTGGCGCAGGCGCGCCTCGATTCCCCGCTCGGCCCGTTGACCGTGGCCGCCACCGCCAAGGGCCTGGCCGGCCTGTGGTTCGACGGCCAGGCGCACCATCCGGGGCCGCTGGATGCACCAGTCGATGCGCAACAGCCCTTCATCGCCCAGGCTCGCGCGGAACTCGAGCGCTACTGGCGTGGCGGCCACCGCGGCCGCTTCAAGGTCCGGCTGGATGCCCAGGGCACGCCGTTCCAGCAGGCGGTATGGCGCTCGCTACTCGACATCCCCGCCGGGCGCACCAGCTCCTATGCCGCCGTGGCGGCCGCGGCCGGATCGGCAAGCGCGGTGCGTGCGGCCGGCGCGGCCATCGGCCGCAACCCGCTGTCCATCATCGTGCCCTGCCACCGCGTGCTCGGCCGCGATGGCTCGCTTACCGGCTATGCCGGGGGGCTGCAGCGCAAACAGGCTCTGTTGCGCCTGGAAGGCGCTCTGCCGGCGCTGCCGCGGCGCGCGTGAAGCCGCGCGACATCGCCGACCTGGTGCTGCTGGCGGCGCTGTGGGGCGCGTCCTTCCTGTTCATGCGCGTGGCCGCGCCGCACTTCGGACCGCTGCCACTGGCGGCCCTGCGTGTGGCCGGCGCGGCGCTGCTGCTGTTGCCGCTGCTGGCAATGCGCTCCGGGCTGGGCGGCTTGCGCCGTCACTGGAGGCCGATCGCGGTGGTCGGCCTCACCAACTCGGCCTTGCCCTTTCTGGCCTTCAGCCTGGCGGCGCTGTACATCCCGGCAGGGTTGTCGTCGATCCTCAATGCGACCAGCCCGATGTTCGGCGCCTTGATCGCGATGGCCTGGCTGCGCGAGCCGAGCAGCGCATCGCGTATCGCCGGGCTGGGCATCGGCTTCATCGGTGTGGTGCTGCTGGCCGGCGATTCGAACAGCCTGGTCGCAGGCCAGGGCGCCGGCCTGGCCATCGGCCTGTGCCTGGGGGCCTCCGCGCTGTACGGCTTTTCGGCCTGTTTCGCCAAGCGCTACCTGGGCCCTGCAGAGTCGCTGGCCGTGGCCACTGGCAGCCAGGTGTCGGCGGCGCTGGTGCTGGCGCTGCCGGCCTGGTGGGCCTGGCCGGCCAGCAACCCGGCGCCGCGGCAGTGGCTGGCGGTGCTGGCGCTGGCCTTGTTCTGCACAGGCATTGCCTACGTGCTGTATTTCAGGCTGATCGCCCGCATCGGGCCGGCCCGGGCGATTGCCGTGACCTTCCTGGTGCCGGCCTTCGCCATGCTCTGGGCCGGCGTCTTCCTGGGTGAAGCAGTGACCGTCGGCATGTTGGCGCTGTGCGCGTTGATCCTGCTGGGCACCAGCCTGGCCACCGGCGTGCTGGTCCTGCCGCGCCGGACCCGGCATGCCCGGTGAGGCCTGCAGCAAGCTGGGGCGAACTACTTCTTCGGCGCCTGCATCTGAGCTTCGGTCTGCGGAATGGTGCCGGCCTTGTTGGACTCGGCAGTGGCCTTCTTGCGGTCGTCGCGGGTGGTGGTCGAAGTCGCAGCCTTCTCCTTCGGCGATTGCTGGCCGGCAGCCTGCTCCGGCACCTTGCCGACACCCGTGCCCGGGATCTGGCCGGCCTTGTTGGCGGCCGCCGCGTCCTTCTTGACGTCGGCGCGCGGCACCTCTGACTTGGCGCTGATCGGTGGCGCGGTGTTCGCGTTGGGACCCGTGCCGGTGCCTGGGATCTGGCCCGTCTTGTTGGCTTCGGCGGTTTCCTTCTTCACGTCGGCGCGCGCGGGTGTCTGCGCGAGTGCGGCCTGGGCTGCGAGCAATGCGGCCGTGGCAACGGCCAGCGAAGAAAGATGTGTCTTCATGGGCAGACTCTCCTGGGTCGAAGCGCTGAGCATATCCGCTGCCACCGTGCGCCTCAAGCCCGACCCCGAAACGAAAACGGCGAAGGACCGCCAAGCCCTTCGCCGTGGATCAAGATGCCGGCCTGACGACCGGCAATCCATTTTCCGAATTACTTCTTCGGCGCTTGCATCGCGGCTTCGCCTTGAGGAATCGTGCCCGCCTTGTTGGCCGCAGCAGTTTCCTTCTTGCGGTCATCGCGCGTGGTGGTCGATGTGCCCGCAGCCGCCTTCGGAGCCTGCTGGCCTGTTGCGGCGTCAGGCACGTTGCTCACGCCCGTGCCCGGAATAGCGCCGGCCTTGTTGGCAGAAGCAGCGGACTCTTTCCTGGCGGCGCGCGTCGTATCCGTCGTAGCCGCCTTCTCCTTCGGGGATTGCTGGCCTGCCGCAGCGTCAGGCATGTTGCTGGTGCCAGTACCGGGGATCTGGCCGGCCTTGTTGGCGGCGGCGGTCTCCTTCTTCACTTCGGCGCGGGTCGGCGACGCAGCAGTTTGGGCCATCGCGCCTTGGGCGGCGAAGGCAGCAATCACGGCAACGGTGAGCGAGCTAAGGGTCTTCTTCATGGTCAGGTTCTCCTGGGTTTGAACGGCATGCGATTACACAGATGCCTGGAGTGGGACTGCACAGCACAATCGCTGCATCTTCACACCTCAAGCGCGCTGAGGTTGTCACGGCGCAACATGATAACGCGGCAGGGGTCCGGCCGTTGACAACCGCCCGGGCAGTGGCCGAACTGGCTGCAATTCGTTTCCAATATGCGACAGACGCACAACAAGGCCAGTGCGTCTGCAGGAACAGGATTGCAGCGCGCACAGCAACGACAATGCCGGGATCCAAGCTCAAGTGGAGGGCTTCATGTCCGCGTCCCGCAGCCGCAATGACGGGCCCGACCGGGCCGCCGCCCTGGAGCAGTACCGGCGCCGCGCCGCGGTCTACGATCTGGAACTGGCGCTGTTCGAGCCGGTGCGACGGCGCGCGGTGGCTTGGCTCGCGCCGCGCGCCGGAGATACCGTGCTCGATGTCGGCTGTGGCACCGGCCTGAGTTTCGAACTGTTGCAGGCTGCCGTAGGCGCCAGCGGCCAGATCATCGGCATCGAACAAAGCCCGCAGATGATCGACAAGGCCCGCCAGCGCGTGCAGCGCCACGCCTGGCGCAATGTCACGCTGCTGTGTTCCCCGGCGGAAGAGGCCCGCATCCACGGCCGGGCCGACGCCGCGCTGCTGCACTTCACCCATGACGTGATGCAGAGCGACGCCGCGCTCGACCATGTGCTGCGCCACCTGAAACCAGGGGCGACCCTGGTCGCCTCGGGCCTCAAATGGGCGCCGCCATGGGCCGTGCCGGTGAACCTGTTCGTCTGGCCTGCGGCGCGGCGCTCGGTCAGTTCCTTGGCCGGGCTGCACCGGCCCTGGCAGCTACTGGCCCGCCGGGTCGGCGAACCCGAGCGGCAGACGATGCTGGCCGGCGCGGTCTACCTGGCCCGCGCACGCGTGCCAGCCAAGCCCTGAGTGCAGCGGTCTACAGCAGCAGCTCGATCAAGTAAGGACCGTCGCTTGCCAGGCCACGCTGCAGCTGCCGGGCAAAGGCCTCGAGGTCGGCCGCCTGCCCTGCCTCGACGCCATGGCCGCGTGCCAGTGCGCACCAGTCCAGCGCCGGCCGGTCAAGCGTCAGCATGTCGGTGGCGCGCTGCCCCGGAGCGCCGGCGCCGACGTTGGCAAACTCGCCGCGCAGGATCTGGTAGGCGCGGTTGGCAAAGACCACGATGGTCACGTCCAGCGATTCGCGGGCCATCGTCCACAGCGCCTGCAGCGTGTACATCGCGCTGCCGTCGCCTTCCAACGCGATGACCTTGCGGCCCGGGCAGGCCAGCGCGGCCCCCACCGCGACCGGCAGGCCGTAGCCGATCGAGCCGCCCATACTGGTGAGCCAGTCGTGTGGCGCAGCGCACTGCGTCAGGCCGCCCAGGCCGCGGCCCGAGGACACGGCCTCGTCGACGACGATGGCCTGCGGCGGAATCAGCACACCCAGCACCACGGCCACGCCTTCCAGCGTGACCGGGCCCGTGGGCAGCGCCGGCCGCTGCAGTGCGGCCACATGGGCCGGCGCCAGCGTATTCGCATCCAGTTCGTCCGCCAAGCCCTGCAAGGCAGCCACGATATCGTCCTCCACCGTGGCCAGCGTGCTGAACTCGCAATCCGGCGGTGCCAGCAGGCTGGGTCTGCCCGGGTAGGCGAAGAAGCCGACCGGCGGCTTTGCGCCCACCAAGACGATGTGCGTGTATTCCTTGAGCAGCGCCAGCGCGCTGTCGACCACATAGGGAACGCGCTGCGTGGCCACATGGCCCGCGCCGCGCTGCAGCCGAGCGCTGTTGAATTCGCTCAGCAGCGCGCAGCCGGTGCGCGCCGCGATCCTGCCGGCCAGTTGCAGCGCCGGCTCGCGCACGCCCACGCCGCCGAGCAGCAGCGCGCAGCGCCCACCACGGCGCAGGGCCACTGCGGCCGACTTCACCGCAGCAGGTGCGCAGGCCGGGCGCGCCGGTGCGGCCAGGGCCAGGGCCGGCGCGTCGGCCTCGTTCCAGGCGGTGTCGGCCGGAAGAATCAGCGTGGCGATGCGGCCCGGCGGGGTGCGCGCCACCTGCACCGCCAGGGCCCCGTCTCGGGCCACTTCGCGCGACGATGCCGAGGCATGTACCCAGTCGGACATCGGCCGAGCCACGCCGGCTACATCGGAGGTCAACGGCGCGTCGTGCGCCAGGTGGTACGTGGCATGTTCGCCGACGATGTTGACGATGCCCGAGCGCGCCTTCTTCGCGTTGTGCAGGTTGGCCAGGCCATTGGCCAAGCCCGGACCCAGGTGCAGCAGCGTCGCCGCCGGTTGCTCGGCCATGCGGTAGTAGCCGTCGGCCGCGCCGGTGACCACACCCTCGAACAGGCCGAGCACGCAACGCATGCCCTGCAGCTTGTCGAGTGCGGCCACGAAGTGCATCTCCGAGGTCCCGGGATTGCTGATGCACAGGTCGACGCCGCTGTCGACCAGGGTGCGGACCAGGCTTTCGGCGCCGTTCATCGCTTTTGCGCTCCGTGCAGGTGGGGTCGGCGGACTGTAGCCGCAGTCGCACGAACAGCGGGCAAGTTGGCAGAATGCATCGCATGTCGTCCGCATCGATCCAGCTTCGACTCGCCCAGGCGCAGGACGCGCATGCCATGGCGCAGATGTCGCGCGACCTGATCGAGACCGGCCTGGGCTGGACCTACGACGCCGCCAAGATCACTCGCCTGATCGGCCACCCCGAGACGCAGACGCTGGTGGCCTGCGACCGCCTGGGGCTCGCCGGCTTTGCGATGATGCAGTTCGGCGACGAGCGCGCCCACCTCGTGCTGCTGGCGGTGCGCCCAAGCAGCCAGCGCCAGGGCGTCGGGCGACGCCTGTTGAACTGGCTGCTCGATTCAGCGCGCATCGCCGGCATTGCCGAACTGAGCCTGGAACTGCGCGCCGGCAATGCCGGTGCACGGGCCTTCTACCGTGCGATGGGCTTCAGCGACGCAGGCCTGCTGCCCGGCTACTACCGCAAACGCGAACCTGCGCTGCGCATGCTGCGGGTGCTGCGCAGCCCGGTCGAGGCCATCGACACTTGGCACGCGCCGACCCTGCGCCGGCGCTGACCGCCACTCATCGGCCGCGGCGGTAGCGGTCGTCTTGCCGGTCATACCGGTTCGGCACGCCATCACCGTCGACGTCCCAACGCGGGTTGTACAGGCGGTCATGCCGGTTCGGAATGCGGTCGCCGTCGTGGTCCCAGTGCGTCGGTACCTGGTAGGCCACGCGGCGATAGGCCGGCCAGACCACCACTGGCACCTGCTGCACGACCACCGGCGCAGGCAGGAGGACCCCAGGCGTGCCAATGCTCACCGACCATTGCACCGTGTGCGCCTGGGCCGGTGCCGTGCCGGCGACCAGCGCCGCGCCGACGGCCAGCAGCGCAGCGAAAACGGGTTTGCTCATGCTCATGCAGCTCTCCGAGATGACCCGGCCTTCAGCGGCCGTGCGTACTCAACGCAACGACAGCGCCCGCGGGCGACCGGGAATCGACCTGATCGCGTAACGCTGTGTAAACGCGTCTTGCGCCGGGCCGTGCCACAGGGTCGGTCTGATACTTGCTAAGTCCGTCGCAGCCGCCTGGGCCAGTGTGGCATGGCCCGTCTTGTCGATTGCAGGAGCACCACATGGCGAAGATTCCTCCTGGCGTGGGACCGCGCTTTCCGCAGGTGGTGGTGCTCTTCGGCGCCACCGGCGACCTGGCACGGCGCAAGCTGCTGCCAGGGCTGTACCACCTGTCGACGGCCGGCTTCATCCCCGGCTGCCGCATCATCGGCGTGTCGCTTGACGACATCGATGTCGGAGGCTTCCGTGCCGCGGCGCGCAGCGCACTCGACGAGTTCTTCAACCGCAAGATGACCGACCGCGACTGGCAGGCCTTTGCCAGCAACCTGGACTACGTGCCGCTGGCCGCCGGCGCGCCAGCACTGAAGGCGGCGGTCGAGCGTGCCGAGCAGTCCCTCGGCGTCGAATGCCGCCGCCTGCACTACCTGAGCGTGCCGCCGAGCGCAGCGCTTTCCGCGGTACGCCTGCTCGGCGAGGCCGGCCTGGTGGCGCACGCGCGCATCGTCATGGAAAAGCCCTTCGGCACCGACCTGGCCAGCTCGCACGAACTGAACACCCGGTTGCACGAGGTGTTTGCCGAAGAACAGATCTTCCGCATCGACCACTTCCTGGGCAAGGAGCCGGCGCAGAACATCCTGGCCTTCCGCTTCGCCAACGGCCTGTTCGAGCCGATCTGGAACCGCAACTTCATCGATCACGTACAGATCGATGTGCCCGAGACGCTGGGCCTGGGCAAGCGCTCCGGCTTCTACGAGCAGACCGGCGCCTACCGCGACATGGTGGTCACGCACCTGTTTCAAATCCTCGCCTTCATGGCGATGGAGCCTCCCACCGCGCTGGAGCCGGCGCCGATCGGCGAGGAGAAGAACAAGGTCTTCCGCAGCATGCTGCCGATCGACCCGGCGCATGTGGTGCGAGGCCAGTACGTCGGCTACCGCGGTGAGGACGGCGTGGACCCGGAATCCGAGACCGAGACCTTCATCGCGCTGAAGTGCTTCATCGACAACTGGCGCTGGGCCGGCGTGCCGTTCTTCCTGCGCACCGGCAAGCGCCTGGCCGAGGGCCAGCGCATCATTTCCATCGCCTTCCGCGAGCCACCGAAGAGCATGTTCCCGGCAGGTTCCGGTGTCGGCGCCCAAGGCCCCGATCATCTGACATTCGACCTGGCCGATGCGTCGAAGATGTCACTGTCGTTCTACGGCAAGCGCCCGGGTCCGGGCATGCGGCTGGACAAGCTGAGCCTGCAGTTCGCGATGCACGACACCGGCCTGATCGGCGAGGTGCTCGAAGCCTATGAGCGGCTGATCCTGGACGCGATGCGAGGCGACCGCACGCTGTTCACCACCGCCGAAGGTATCGAGCGGCTGTGGCAGGTGTCGACTCACCTGCTCGAATCGCCCCCGCCGGTGCGCCTGTACGTGCCGGGTTCGTGGGGCCCGAAGTCAATCCACCAACTGATCGCCCCGCACGCCTGGCGGCTGCCCTTCGAACGCGCCTGGCGCGCGCCCAATCCGCTGGGCAGTTGAGGCGAAAGCGCCAGCGCCAGCGCCAATGAAAACACCCACGTCTCGGTGGGCGCTTTCAGAGGAGGACCTCTAAGATTCTGGCGGAGTGGACGTCCTCCATGTCGCTAGCCCTGGCAAGGCTTTCAAGGCCCTTGCTAATCGGTACCCCTTACCTACCCCATATAAGAATTGCACTGTGAAGTATGCATGGCACCGGCCAGATGGCGCTCCCTGCATGGCATCGACGTGGTGAGCGTGTCAGGCAACTATTCGAACAAGTCAGCATGGGTTCCAGCGCGAACGAAGATGATCTGCTCCGCATCGCCTGCGCCGCCAAGGCGATAGATCAGCAAGAAGTCGCCGCCAATATGGCATTCGCGATGATCTGCCCAATCCCCGGCCAGAGGATGATCGAGCCACTCAGCGCCAAGAGGTGCATCGCGGGCTACCAGCAGCAGCATTGCTTCCTTCAGCCGCGTCATGTCGTACCGGCCGGAGTGCGAGAGCCGGGTCCAGTCCTTTACGAAGGCCTTCGTGCGATCGGAAGTCCTCGGAAGGACTGCGCGCTTAGCGCTTGGTGCCTTCTTCGAGGTCATGGATCAGCGCAACCGCTGAGGCATAGCGCGCTTTGCTGATCGCCCGCGCTTCGCGCATCGCGGCTCGCGTGCTCGCATTCGGTGCCTGCAGCGCGAACGGAAGTTGCTGATCGGTCACCACGCGCGTAAGGAAGACCCTGACAGCATCGGATACGGTGAGCCCCATCGACGCCAACGTCTCAGCAGCTTGATTCTTGATGCTCTCGTCCACCCTGACGTGAACCATACTGGTTGCGGCCATCACGTGCTCCATTGCTGATGTAAGCGATACATTGTATCTCAACGAGAAGTCGGCACGAACTGATTTCACCCGACCGGCGGGCTTTCTCGGCGCCGCCTGGTTGACAGGGCCTGTAGGAAGGCAGAAGTCTGCAAATCGTTCGCGGACGTCTCGATTGCACGCGCCAACACTGTTCGGCAACCGCACTCGGAGGCGCCCCCAGCGCGCGGCCAAGTTGCAATCAGCATTCAACCCCCTGCCCGCCCCGGCTGGGCGAGCTGGCTCGACTTCGCGTCGGCGCTGCTCGGGTCTCGCCGCGCTCTTCCTCGATGTCGAGTCGACCGTTCTTGCTGATGTAGTGAAAGTGGGGCGGCGATGGCCATCATGCCGCGCCCACCACCGGTGACCATGACCATCACCTGTGGTGCTCGGCGGACGACGGTGGCTTCGATGCGCTGGCGGATGATTGCAGCGCGCTGCTGCGCGGCCAGGCCGCTGAGCTTGGGTTGCGGCCGGACCCGCATGATGCGGTTGCCTGGGTAGAAGAGCCGGTCGCCCCACAGCAGGAGGACGCCATCGATGTTCGGTGCTTGGGCCATGGGGAGTCCTGTCGGTCGTGAAGCCGGCGATCGGGTGCAGTTGCTGACCCTGCCCGACCGAGGAGTTCATCCCACACCTGCCGCAGGGCCGATGTACCGGCTGATGGGCCACGACCTGTTGCGCACGCCTGGGCGCGAGCGCCGAGCCAATGCAGCCCGAGCCGCCTTCAGTGGGGCTTCAAGAAAGCGCTATAGGCAAAGTGGAAGTCCTGCGGCACTTCGAAGTACGGCATCGCGCCCGTGGGAAAGACATCGAAACGCCAGTTCGACCGACCTTCGACGATGCTCTTGCCTCGGTAGTCGACAAAGTCGCCATGAATGCCGTGCGACATCCACACCGGCATGGCGAGTTGTTCGTAAATCGTGTGGATGTCGGTGCTGAACAGGCTTCCAGCCAGGAAGTGCAGCGGCGCGTACTCCGCGCCGGGCTGGCGCGCAGTGATCACGGCATAGCGCCACAAGGCCTCGTCGATGTCTTGCGCACCCCAGGTGCGTCGCAGGAAGTAGCGGATGACTGCTGGTCGTGTCAGGCCGCGGAACAGCGCACGTCCCCAGCCGGGGCCACGCAGCGCGCGGTACAGCCGGGGCATGGCCTGGGTGCTGCCGGGCGAACTGCGGCGCGCGCGCGAGCCGCTGAATCCGGTGGGGCTGACCAGGGCCAGACTGCGCCAAGCTTGCGGCGCCTCGGCGGCCGCTCGCGCCAGGAACTCGCTGGCCAGCGACACCGCCAGCCCGTCCACCGGCTGGTCACCGCAGCGCCGGCGCATCGGCTCGCGCATCGCCAACAGCGCATCGGTCATCAAGCGCGGTGTGTAGTCGCGGTCGCTGCGCTCCGAGAAGCCGAAGCCCGGCAGATCCAGAGCGAACACGGTGCGTGTGTGCGCCCAGTGCTCGAAAAGCGGCCTCACCTCGGCCACCGACGCAGCGGCGTTGACGCTGTGCACAAGCAGCAGCGGTGCGCCCTGGCCGGCGACATAGACACTGATGCGCCCGGCAGCGCAGTCGAACTCGAAACGCTCTCCTGGGACAGCCGGCGGCAGGGATGGGGTGCTTCGCATGGTGCAATGCTGTCGGGCAGGCATGCTAACCGGGCCGTTGTTGGCGTTGACGCGAGACGACGGGCCTCTCGATCCATGACGCGAACTCGAGTATCGACACTCGCTTCGATGGCCTCGGCCTGCAAGGCCTGTCACACCCGCGGCGCGAGCGCGGGGCGCAGGGCCGCAGAATCGACTGATGGGTGGCGTCGGCAGGCCTGCACGGCCTGCCTGACGAACGAATTCATCCGGGCGCAGCGACCCCGGCGAATGTTGCGCGTCCGCCAGCCGCGCCTCAGTCCCAGCGCACTTCGAAACGGCACGACGCGTCGCCGCATGCTTCGCAACCGGTCTCGACAACGCGTGCGGCGGGATGCACCAGCGCGCTGAAAAGTCGCTCGAAGGTCGCGGCGTAAAACGCGCAGCCGGGTTGCTCCAGTGATGCGCCTCGGCACATCGGGTTGCCTGCGATGCTCAGTACCACCGGGTGTCCGCCTTGGGCCACGAAGCGGCCACTGCCGGCAAACGTCCAGGCATGGCCGCGGATTGTCGACAGCAGCGCACGTGCCGACAGCGGCGCCGGCAGCCGCTTCAGCACGGACTGCACCGGCCACGGGATGCGGTATGCCAGCAGATAGTCGGCAGTACGCATGCCGGCCTCGCGGGCCACCTCGCGCGCGCCAGCCGTGCCCAGGCGCTCGCGCAGCACCTGGTGCAGGCGGGTGACCTCGGCTTCGTCGACCATCGACTCGGGCGGCTGCTTCAAGTACGGCAGCAGCCCGGCGCGGCCGAACAGCGCGGCCGTGTCGGCCTCGCCACGCCGCAACCGCAACACTTCGGCCACACGGGTGATGGCGTTCGGCCCGATGCGGCCGGCATGCATCGGAGGGCGCGGCAGTGCGGCATGCATCGCCGCTAGACCCGCGCCGCGCCAGCGTCCTGGGCCTGCGGCAACGCGCGGGCGCGTGCCAACGCCTCGGCCGCGTAACGCTCGGCTTCGGCGTCGTCGATCTGCTCGCTGCCGCCGCCGCAGGCCATCGCCGCGTTGAGCTCGCCCTGGCGGCGCTTGTGCTCGATCTTCGGGCCGTGCATCGTCACCCAGCCGGCGTCGGTGTCGGCGATCTGCGCCCCGTCGGGGCGCTCGAAGGTGCGCGTCTTGTCGAAGGCGAAGTCCACCGTCTTCTTGGTCTGCGGCCCCCAGTAGCCGACGCGGCCCAGGTCGTAGAACTTGCGCTCGAAGCCGCTCTTCAGGAAGGCCTTCAGGCAGCCCATCAGGTACTTGCGCCGCAGCTTGTCCTTCTCCCACGGGTACTGGAAGAAGCTCTTGTTCATGAAGAAGCGGCGGTAATTGTTCATCACCCGGTCGAGCAGCTCGCCGCGCTCCATCGCGTCGGGCTTCATGATCGGGGTGACGAAGTTGTACTTCTCGAAGTCGAAGACCTCGACCTTGTCGCCCAGCTCCTGGAACAGGTCGCTGAAGGGCCAGGGCGTGTACATCGCCCAGTTGGCCATATCGGGGTTCCAGTCGCGCGCCATGCGGTAGGTTTCCTCCAGCGTCTCGGCGGTCTCGTTCTCCAGGCCGACGATGAACTGCGCCTCGGTCACGATGCCGGCCTCGCGCAGCAACTGGATGGCCTTCTTGTTCTGCGCGATCGTGGTTTCCTTGTTGAAGCGGTCCAGCTTCAGCTGCGCCGCCGCCTCGGTGCCCAGGCTGACGTGGATCAGCCCGGCCTTGCGGAACAGCGGCAGCAGCTTCTGGTCGCGCAGGATGTCGGTGACGCGGGTGTTGATGCCCCACAGCACGCCCAAGTCGCGCTCGATCAGCTCCTCGCAGAACTGGATGAACTTCTTGCGGTGGATCGTCGGTTCCTCGTCGGCCAGGATGAAGAAGCCGACCTGGTGGTTCTTCACCAGGTCCTCGATCTCGTCGACCACCTTCTTCGGGTCGCGGATGCGGTAGTCGCGCCAGAACTTCCATTGGCTGCAGAAACTGCAGGTGAAGGGGCAGCCGCGCGCGAAGTTCGGGATCGCCACGCGCACGCCCATCGGGATGTAGATGTACTTGTCCCACTCCAGGATGCCCCAGTCCGGCGTGATGCGGTCCAGGTCCTCGATGGTCGGCTCGGCGGGCGTGGCCACCACCTTGCCTTCGGACAGCAGCGCGATGCCGCGAACGCACAGCGGGTCGCGCGACCAGCTGCCGTCGTCGACCGCGCGCACCAGGTTCAGGAACACCTGCTCGCCTTCGCCGCGCACGATGGCATCGATCCACGGCGCTTCCTTCAGCACCTGCGGGTACATGAAGGTGCCGTGGATGCCGCCCAGCACGGTGACGACGTCAGGCTTCAACTGCTTGGCGATCTGCAGCAGGCCCTCGGCCTTGTAGATCGCCGGCGTGATGGCGGTGCAGCCGACCACGTTGGGCTGCAGCGTCAACAGCCGCTCGCGCACCTGATCGTCCGTCAGGTGGTGCGTCATCGCGTCGATGAAGGTGATGTCGTGGTAGCCGCCGGCCTTCAGATAGCCGGTCAGATAGGCCACCCAGGCGGGTGGCCAGTTGCCGGCGATCTCCGCGCCGCCGGAGTGGTAGTTCGGGTGGATCAGGACGATGCGCATGGCCAAACCCTCTCACCTGCATGTGTCACCTTAGAATTACATATTGCGTGTAACGTCAAATTGACTTAGCACAAGAGCCCTGCAGACGGCGTGGCAAAGTGCCGGGCCGTGCGGCGGGACCCCCGACCGGTGCCCGGCACGCCGCAGGTATATTGACCCGCCGATGACAGCACCCGCAATACCGCCCACCCCCCTGGGGACGCAGCTGAAGGCCGCCACCGCCGCAATGCACCGCCGGGTGGAACGCACGGGCTTCATGGCCGACCTGCTGCGCGGCCGGGTCGGGCGCCACCGTTACGCGGAACTGCTGCGCAACCTGCAGGCTCTTTATGCCGAGTTGGAAGGCGCGTTGGCTCGGCATGCCGCCACCCCGGGTGTCGCGCCGGTGGTCATGCCCGAGCTGTTTCGCAGTCAGGCGATTGCCGCCGACCTTCAGACGCTGGCTGGCGGAACCGCGCTGGCCGGCGCGCCGCTGGCCCCTGCCACGCTGCAATATGTCGAGCGTTTAGGTGAGCTGTGCGCGGCCCGACCCCGCCTGCTGGTGGCGCACGCTTACGTGCGCTACCTGGGAGACCTGAACGGCGGCCAGGCGTTGCGCCGCGTAGTTGCACGCAGCCTCGGACTCAGCGACGGCTCCGGCACGCGCTTCTATGATTTCGGCGATAGCGCGACCCAGC
>Ga0105103_10000122_pt1 | contig 40220 bp, 36 predicted proteins | sample PPLLaktember2015_2_FD_79107 | JGI IMG/M metagenome (GOLD analysis project Ga0105103, IMG submission 79107) | Freshwater sediment microbial communities from Prairie Pothole Lake near Jamestown, North Dakota, USA - PPLs Lake P7 Core (6) Depth... | ecosystem: Environmental > Aquatic > Freshwater >...
ATGGGCACCTTCGAGCTGAAGTACTTCTTCGGCTCGTCGCTGAACACCGAATCGGGCGGCAATGCCTCCAGCACCGCGGTGCGCGCGCTGATCAAGCAGCTGGTCGCCGCCGAGGACCCGGCCAAGCCGCTGTCCGACAGCCAGCTCAGCCAGATGCTCGACGAGCAGGGCATCCAGGTGGCGCGGCGCACCGTCGCCAAGTACCGCGAGGCGCTGAAGATCGCCCCGGCCAACCTGCGCAAGACCGCCTAGGCCGCATGCGCGACGACCTGCGCTTGTTCCTGCCCTGCGCGGCCGGCGTCGAGGCGCTGCTGTGCGACGAGATCGGACGCCTGCTGCCGGGCACCCCCGTGCAGGCGCGACGCGGCGGCGTGTCGCTGGGCAGCAATGCCGAAGGCCTGATGGCCCTGAACCTGGGCAGCCGCCTGGCGCAGCGCGTGCTGATCGAGGTGGCCGGCGCCGACTACCGCCACGAGGACGACCTGTACGCGCTGGCGCGCCGCGTCGACTGGGCCACCTGGATCACCCCGCAGCACACGTTGCGCGTGGACACCACCGCGCAGCGCAGCCCGCTGCGCAGCCTGAACTTCGCCGCGCTTCGCATCAAGGACGCGGTGTGCGACCAACTGCGCGAGCTGACCGGCGAGCGCCCCAACGTCGACACCCGTGCGCCCGACCTGCAGCTGGTGCTGCACCTGGGCGAGCGGCGCGCGACGCTGTATGTCGATGCCTCGGGCGAGCCGCTGTTCAAGCGCGGCTGGCGCGAGGACAAGGGCGACGCGCCGCTGAAGGAAACCCTGGCCGCAGCCATGCTGGCCGCCGCCGGCTGGCGCGGCACACCGGGCGAAGGCGGCGCGCTGCACGACCCGTGCTGTGGCAGCGGCACCATCGCCATCGAGGCGGCGCAGATCGCCTGCGGCATCGCCCCGGGGCTGAAGCGGCGCTTCGCCTTCGAGCGGCTGCTGCCGTTTACCACGCCGCAGATGCGCGCGCTGATGCAGCGGCTGAAGAGCCAGGCACAGACCCGGATCCATGCGCCGGCGGTGCCGATCTCGGCCAGCGACGTGTCCTTCCGCATGCTCGACTTCGCGCGCCGCAACGCGCAGCGCGCCGGCGTCGAGGCGGCCATCGACTTCCATGGCGGCGACGCGCTGGAGCGCCCCGCCCCCGCTCTGCCGGCCGACCTGCACGGCACGCTAATGCTCAACCCGCCCTACGGCGAGCGCATCGAGGTGGCCGGCAAGGCGGCGCGGCCCTCAGCCGAGGACCGCGACACACCGGGTGACTTCTTCCCGCGCCTGGCCGCGCACTGGAAGCGCGCCTACACCCAGCACCCGGCCGGCTGGACCGCGTGGGTGCTGAGCCCGGACATGAAGCTGCCCGGCGCGATGCGGCTGAAGGCCAGCCTGCGCGTGCCGCTGTGGAACGGGCCGATCGAGTGCCGGCTGTTCCGCTTCGAGTTGGTGGCCGGTTCGGCGCGCGATTGAGAGGCGTCAACACCCGCGGCCAAGCCCAGCGCATTGATGGGTGGGTCATCAACGACTCTGAAACCTGGGCACGATTGCGCACTGCAGGCGGCCGTCTGGATGTTCGCGCGTTTGATTCAACGGGGCGATTGCTTGCCGCACGCCAGTTGCAGCAGGGCACGCAGTACCGCTGCACCGATGGAGCGCTGGTGCTCGAGAGCCCGTACGGCTTTGCGATGGTCGGGGTGGTGCAATCGCAGCACGCACGCTTGGTCCCGGGTGCAGAAGGGTCGCTGGTGATGGAAGTCGTCGAATCGGGCGCAGGCAGCGTGATCGCCGTACCCTTCGCGGGCAGATTTCGACGCTGGGCGCTGTTTGCCGCAAGCTCCGCATCGGCGCCGTGACTCGGCGCGAACGGAACGGGCATGCGGCTTTGCAGATCGGTCGCTTGGATTGATCCCAGACCGGGCCGGCGCATTGGGGCGCCCCGATGCACGAGCCGGTCTTTGGCCAAGGACTCGTCAGTGCAGCGCGCAGGATCCCGGGCCGTCCGGGTGGCCGCAACTGCCGCAGGGGCCGGCGGCCATCGGCGGCGCGGCTTCGCCCGTGGTGGCGGTGGCAAACACCGACAGCTGCTTGTCGAGTTGATGCGAATGACAGTGCGGACATTCGGGCACGGTGCTGGAGCGCACCAGCAGCTCGAAGGCAGTGCCGCAGTCCTGGCAAGCGTATTCGTAGATCGGCATGGTCGGGTCCTTTCTCAAACCGTATTTTGAACTCGGCGCGGCGACACGCTATCGTCCCGCCACCATACAGGAGGGCATGCACCATGAAGATCGCGTTTTTCGGCACCGGGCTGATGGGTTCGGGCTTCGTGCGCCGCGCGCGCGCCAATGGTCTGGAGGTCAACGTCTGGAACCGCAGCCCGGCCAAGGCGCGGGCGCTGGCCGAGCTGGGTGCGCGCCCCTTCGACGACCCTGCCGCCGCGCTGGACGGCGCCGATCGCCTCCATCTGTCGCTGGCCGACGATGCCTCGGTGGACGCGGTGCTGGAGCCTATCGCCACCGCGATCCCGGCCAGCACCTGGATCGTCGACCACACCACCACCGCAGTGCGCCCCACCGCCGAGCGTGTGGCCCGCTGGGACGCGCGCGGCCGCAGCTTCGTGCATGCGCCGGTATTCATGGCCCCGGCCAATTGCGCCGAAGGCACCGGGCTGATGCTGGTGTCGGGCGAGAAGTCGCGCCACGACGCGCTGCTGCCGGCGCTGCAGCAGATGACCGGCACGGTGCACTACATGGGGGCGGCACCGGAGCGTGCTGCAGCCTTCAAGCTCTTCGGCAACCTGACGCTGCTCGGCATCCTGGGTGTGCTCGGCGACGTCAACCGCCTGGCCCATTCGGTGGGCATCAGCACCGAGGAGGCCTTCGGCCTGTTCAAGCAGTTCAACCCGGGGCAGATGCTGCCGGCGCGCGCCGCGCGCATTGCCGCAGGCGACTATAGCCATCCGTCCTTCGAGGTGTCGATGGCGCGCAAGGACGTGCGGCTGATGATCGAGGAGGCGCAGCGCGGTGGCATCGACCTGTTCGTCATGCCCGGCGTGGCGGCGATGTTCGATGCGGCCATCGCGCGCGGCGAGGGCGCGCTGGATGCCGCCGCAGCGGCCCGCGCGCCTGGCTAGCGCCGCATCAGCTGGCCCAGCAGGTCGGCCAGGCTGCCCAGCCCCCCTTCGGGCATTCGCCCGCCGGGCGTGAAGTGGTCAACCGCCTCGGGCAGCATCTGCGACAGCTGTGCGCTCAGGTCGCCGGTGGACAACCCCATCCTCTCGGCCATCTGTGACATCTGGTCGACTCCAAAGGCGCCCTGCAACTGCTCGGGCGAGACCGGTAGGTTGCGGCCGCTGCCGACCCACGAGTTGACCTGCTCGGACATCCCCGCGGACCTGAACTGCTCCACCAGCCCGGCCAAGCCGCTGCCCTGGCCATTGTTGGCCAGCATGCCTAGCACCAACTGCAGCAGGTCAGGCGGGCCGCCGCCACCGCTGCCGGGCCCGGCCTGACCGTTCAACATGCCCCCCACGATGTCCTGCAGCACACCCATGTTCATCTCCCTGTGGTGATGGGTCGATTCTGCGTGGCGCGCCGGTGGCTGGCAAGCCACAGCAGTGCCGCCCCCAACAAGCCCAGGGGCAGCAGCGTGCCCAGGTTCATCGAGCTCCAGCCGCCGGTGGTGACCAGTGCGCCGGAGCTGAATGAGGTGACGGTCATCGTCGTGAAGACCCAGAAGTCCATCGCGCCCTGCGCGGTCGTGCGCTCCTCGGGGCGGTAGGCCTCGGTCAGCAGCGTGGTGCCGCCGAGGTAGAGGAAGTTCCAGCCCACGCCCAGGGCGAACAGCGCGCCCAGGAAGTGCATCAGGTCGGTACCCGACAGCGCGAAGGCGACGCAGCCGATGTTCAGCAGCAGGCCGACAGTCATGATCGGCAGCGTGCCGAAGCGCTTGATCAGGTGGCCGGTGAAGAAGCTGGGCACGAACATGCCCAGCACATGCCATTCCAGCACCAGCGCCGCGTCGGAAAAGGGGTGAGAGCACTGCGCCATGGCGATGGGCGTGGCCGCCATCAGCAGGTTCATCACGCCATAGCCCAGCGCCGCGGCCGCCACCGCGATGATGAAGACCGGCTGGCGCGCGATCTCGCGCAGCGGCCGCCCGCCGGCCGTCTGCGCAGCCGTGGGCAGCGGCGGGAACGGGATCAAGCTGACCAGCACCAGCGCCACCAGCGCCACCACCACCAGCGACAGGTAGGCACCCGTGAATGGCTGCGGCAGCAGGTCGCGCGTGGCCGAGGCCAGATTCGGCCCGAACACGCCACCGATGATGCCGCCGGCCAGTACCCAGGAGATCGCCTTCTCGCGCGCGGCCGGCGGCACCAGCTCGGCCGCGGCAAAGCGGTACAGCGAGCCATTGGCCTGGTAGTAGCCGGCCAGCACCGTGCCCAGCACCAGCAGGCCGAAGCTGCGCTGCCAGGCGGCATAGGCGCACAGCGCAGTGGCCGCCATGCCCCACAGCAGCCCCACCTGGAAGGCGCGCTTTCGCCCCACCTTGCGCTGGTGCCGCGCCACCAGCGCGGTGCTGAGCGCGCCGCCGGCCACGTAGGCGGTGAGTGGCAGCGTCGCCATCCAGGCCGAAGGCGCCAGCTGCAGGCCGACCAGGCCGTTGATGGCGATGAAGACCACGTTGTTGGTCAGGAACAGGCCCTGGCAAAGCGTCAGCAACAGCAGGTTTCGATTCATGTTCCCTTCAGTCCGGCCCAGGCCAGCACCGCCAGCGGTGCGGTCTCGGCGCGCAACAGGCGTTCGCCCAACCAGGCCCGAACGAAGCCGCGTGCCAACGCCGCATTCTCCTCCGCGCCCGACAGGCCGCCTTCCGGACCGCTGAGCGTGAGAAGGGCCTGTGCGCCGGCGGCCACCTCATGCAGCGCGGCCACGCCTTCGCCCGGGCTGAGCAGCAGGCGCATCGCTGGCTCGGGCACTTGCGCCAGGAAGGCGTCGAGCGTCTGCACCGCTGCCACCTCGGGCACGCGGGTCCGGCCGCATTGTTCGGCCGCAGCCACGGCGATGCCCTGCCAATGCACGCGCTTGCGCAGCGCACGGTCGCCGGCCAAGCGCAGCACCGAGCGTTCGCACTGCAGCGGCAGGATCGAATACACGCCCAGTTCGGTGGCCTTCTCGACCAACAGGTCCATGCGCTCGTTGGCCGGCATGCCCAGCGCCACGGTGACGGCCATGCCCAGTTCGCGCTCCACCGCGTCAAAGGCGTCGACGCGCACGCGCACCTGGGTGCGGCCCATGTGCAGCACCGTGGCTGCCCACTCGCCGCCCTGGCCGTTGAACAGCCGCAGCCGGTCGGCGGGCTGCAGCCGGCGCACCTGCACATGGCGTGCGGCCGCGGCGGGCAGATCGATTTCAGCGTCACGCTGCAAGGCAGCGTCGACGTACAGGCGCAGGCTCATTGCCTGCAGTGTGCCGCAGCGCGGGCCGGCAGCTGCTCGGCCATGTCAGTTGTTCATCGCGCCAGGCAACACACGCCGCGCTGGCACTTGGTCGAATCGTGACGACGCCGCGGAGCCGGCTTCGCCAGTCCACAGGCGTTGCCCCCTCGAATTGAAGTGCCGCAGGCGCTTCGGGGTTGGTTCATTTCACGCCTTGGCTTCACGCAGTTCGCGGCGCAGGATCTTGCCGATCGGACTCTTCGGCAGTTCATCGCGGAACTCGATGGCGCGCGGCCGCTTGTAGCCGGTGAGGTTGGCCTCGCAGAAGTGGCGGATGTCGGCTTCACTGAGCGACGGGTCCCTCTTCACCACCACCAGCTTCACCGCCTCGCCAGCCTTTGCATCGGGCACGCCGAAGGCAGCGCATTCCAGCACACCGGGAAGCGTGCTGATCAGGTCTTCGATTTCGTTCGGATAGACGTTGAAGCCGCTGACCAGGATCATGTCCTTCTTGCGGTCGACGATGCGGAAGTAGCCGCGCTCGTCGACCATGCCGATGTCGCCGGTGCGGAAATAGCCGTCGCGCGTCATCACCTTGGCGGTCTCGTCGGGGCGCTGCCAGTAGCCGGCCATGACCTGCGGGCCGCGGATGGCGATCTCGCCGGCCATGCCCGGGCCCACCTCGTGCCCGGTGTCGTCGAGCAGCGCCAGCTCGGTGCTGGGCAGCGGCAGGCCGATGCTGCCGCTGTAGGCCGTGCTGTCGACAGGGTTGCATGTGGCCGAGGGACTGGTCTCCGACAGGCCGTACCCTTCGACGATCGGGCAGCCGGTCCTTTCCAGCCACAGCCGGGCCGTACCCTGCTGCACTGCCATGCCGCCGCCCACCGCCAGCACCAGATGGCTCCAGTCGACAGTGTGGAAGGCCGGGTGATGGGCCATCGCATTGAACATCGTGTTCACCCCCGGGAAGCTGTGGAAGCGGTGCTTGGACAGCTCCTTCAGCACCGCACCGATGTCGCGCGGGTTGGGGATCAGGATGTTGCAGCCGCCGATGTGCATCGACAGCATCATGTTCGCGGTGAAACCGAAGATGTGGTACAGCGGCAGCGCGCATACCGTGGTCGGCTGCTCGCCGCGCGGCACCTTCTTCAGCGCCGGCTGGTTCCAGGCCTCGGCCTGCAGCACGTTGGCCACCAGGTTGCGGTGCAGCAGCACTGCGCCCTTGCTGACTCCGGTGGTGCCGCCGGTGTACTGCAGCACGGCGATGTCCTCCGGCCCGACGACCGGTGCGGCGTAGCTGCGTCCGCGGCCCAGCGCCAACGCATCGTTGAAACGCACCGCATCGGTCAGCTGGAAGGGCGGCACCAGCTTCTTCGTCTTGCGCACCACGTGGTTGACGAGCGCGCGCTGCACGCTGCCGAGCATGTCGCCCATCGACGCCAGGATCACCTGCTTCGTCGGCACGGCATCCAGCACCTGCTGCAACGTGGCGGCAAAGTTCTCCAGCACGACGATGGCGCGCGCACCCGAATCCTTCAGCTGGTGCTCCAGCTCGCGTGGCGTGTAAAGCGGGTTGACGTTGACCACCACGTAGCCGGCGCGCAGGATGGCCGCCACCGCCACCGCATACTGCGGCACGTTGGGCAGCATGATGGCGACACGGTCGCCGCGTTCCAGGCCGCGGCTTTGCAGATAGGCCGCCAGCGCCCGCGCATGGGCATCGATCTCGGCGAAGCTGTAGCTGCGGCCCATGAACTTGTAGGCCGGCAATGCCGCGTGCTTGCTGAAGGCCGCCTCGAGCAGCGCCAGCAGCGACGGGTACAGATCGGTGCGCACTTCCGCCGGCACACCGCCGGGGTAGTGCTTCAGCCAGATCTTCTCCATCCACGCTCTCCAGGTTCGAGCGGGGATTCTGACGGCTGGCTGACAAGCGCAGCATCAGGGGATTCGATAGCGCCGCTCAATGCAGCCCGGGGTTTACTCGCCTTGCCGTCGTCGCGTTGCACGGGCCAAACTTGAAAGATTCGCACCGTGTTTCACATGGCGCGAGCATCGCCTGCAAACACCCTTCGGGAGACACGATGAAACACCTGCTGCAACCCCTTCGCGCCCTGTTCGCCCTGTTGGCGCTGTGCCTGAGCGCCAGCGCTTTCGCGCAATACCCGAACCGACCGCTGACGCTGATCGTGCCCTGGGGCGCGGGCGGCGGCACCGATGCAGTGGCGCGCTTCATCGCCAGCCTGATGGAAAAGGACCTGGGCCAGCCAGTCAACGTGGTCAACCGCACCGGCGGCTCGGGCGTGGTGGGCCATTCGGCCATCGCCTCGGCCGCGCCCGACGGCTACACCCTCGGCATGATCACCGTGGAAATCACGATGATGCACCATCAGAAACTGACCGAATTGAACCCGAGCAGCTACACGCCGATCGCGCTGGTCAACCTCGATCCGGCCGGCTTCCAAGTGCGCGCCGATTCCAGCTACAAGACCATGGCTGACGTGCTGGCCGCCATCAAGGCTGCGCCGCCGGGCAAGTTCAAGGCCTCGGGCACCGGCCAGGGCGGCATCTGGCACCTGGCGCTGGCCGGCATGCTCAGCGACCTGAAGATCGACCCGGCCAGCGTGCCCTGGGTGCCGAGCAACGGCGCCGCGCCGGGCCTGCAGGACCTGGTGGCCGGCGGCGTGGAGTTCGTGCCCTGCTCGCTGCCCGAGGCGCGCTCGCTGATCGATGCCGGCAAGGTGCGCTCGCTGGCCGTGATGGACAGTAAGCGCGCCGCGCTGTTCCCGAACGTACCTACGCTGAAGGAGGCCACCGGCTCGGGCTGGGCCACCGGTGCCTGGCGCGGCATAGCCGCACCCAAGGGACTGCCCAAGGACCTGCAGGCGCGGCTGGAAGCGTCGGTGAAGAAGGCCTACGACAGCAAGGAATACCAGGACTTCATGACACAGCGCGGCTTTGGCGTGCTGTGGGGCAACTCCGAGGAGTTCGCCAAGTTCATGGCCAAGGGCGACGGCGACATGAAGACGGTGATGACGGCGGTGGGCATCGCCAAGTAGCGCGTGCGCCGCACCGACGCCTTCGTCGGCCTGGGGCTGGCCGTGCTGGCCGCGGCCGTTCTGTGGAGCGCACGCGCCTTCCCCGACGTGCCGGGGCAGAAACTCGGCGCCGCGTTCCTGCCGATGCTGGTGGGCGCCGGGCTGCTGCTGTGCGGCATCGGCCTGATCGTTCGCAGCCGGCGCGGCCGTGCCTATGCCGATGAGGTCGCGACCACCGCCGGCAGCGAGCACTTCGGCAGCTCGCTGGTGCTCGTGGGCGCGGTGCTGGCCTACCTCTTCCTGTCCGAGCGCATCGGCTTCCTGATCATTGCACCGCTGTGCCTGATGGCCGGTTTCCTGGCCTTTCGCATCGGCTGGCAGCGCGCGCTGCTGTGGGCCATCGGCGGCACGGCGCTGGTGCACGTCGCCTTTTACAAGCTGCTGCGCGTGCCGCTGCCCTGGGGCGTGATCACGCCCTTCTATTGAAGATGCCCCCACGCTCACTTCGTTCGCTGCGCCCTTGGCGCGGTACGGGCCACTTCGTGGCCCAGGGGGCGCTCAGTACTTACGCAACGGCCGTGCGGTACTGATGGACGCCGTCACAGCCGCCTTCGGCCTGGTGTTCCAGCCCTACGTGCTGCTGGTCATCGTGCTGTCGGCGCTGTATGGCCTGTTCGTCGGCGCCATCCCGGGGCTGACGGCCACCATGGCCACCGCGCTGCTGGTGCCGGTGACCTTCTTCATGCCGCCGGTGCCGGCAGTGGCAGCCATCGTGACCGCCACCGCGATGGCTATCTTCAGCGGCGACATTCCGAGCGCGCTGCTGCGCATGCCGGGCACGCCGGCCTCGGCGGCCTACACCGACGAAGCCTTCCTGCTGACCAAGAAAGGCCAGGCCGAGACCGCGCTCGGCGCCGGGCTGGTGTTCTCGGTGCTGGGCGGCATCTTCGGCGTGCTGGTGCTGATCGTCGCCGCGCCCGCCCTGGCCGAGGTGGCACTGAAGTTCAGCTCCTTCGAGTACTTCTGGCTGGTGATGCTGGGCTTCACCTGCGCCATCTTCATCGCCGGCAGCGACCCGCTGAAGGGCCTGGTGTCGCTGCTGCTCGGGCTGCTGATCTCGGTGGTCGGGCTGGAGAACCCGGCCGGCGCGCCGCGCTGGACCTTCGGCAATGCCGACCTGACCGGCGGCATCCCGCTGATCCCGCTGATGATCGGCATGTTCGCGGTGTCGGAAATCCTGCGCTTCGCAGTGGTGGTGGCCAAGCCGGTGATGGCCACCGACCGGCCCTTCGGCAATGTCTTCGCCGGCATGGGCGCGCTGCTGAAAAAGTACCCGCTGCAGCTGTTCCGCGGCTCGGCGCTGGGCACGCTGGTCGGTGCGCTGCCCGGGGCCGGCGCCGACATCGCCGCCTGGATGTCCTATGCGATGAGCAAGCGCTTCTCGAAGGAGCCCGAGAAGTTCGGCACTGGCCATGTCGAGGGCATCGTCGAATCGGGCGCAGCCAACAACTCGGCTCTGGGCGGCGCATGGATTCCTGCACTCGTCTTCGGCATCCCGGGCGATTCGATCACCGCCATCGCCATCGGCGTGCTCTACCTGAAGGACATGAACCCGGGGCCGACGCTGTTCGTCAACAACCCGCAGAACATCTATGCGGTGTTCATCGTCTTCATACTGGCGCAGGCGCTGATGCTGCCCTTCGGCTGGGGCGCGATCAAGGTGGCCAAGCAGATCCTGCGCATCCCGGCGGCACTGCTGATGCCGCTGATCCTGCTGTTCTGCATCGTCGGCAGCTTCGCCATCAACAACAGCCTGTTCGGCGTGGTGGTGATGCTGATCGCCGGCGTGCTCGGCTTCTTCATGGAGCGCTGGGGTTTCCCGGTCGCGCCCACCATCCTGGGCGTGGTGCTGGGCACGATGCTGGAGGAGCACTTCTTCAGTAGCCTGATCAAGGCCGACGGCAACTTCCTGGTCTTCTTCGAGCGGCCGATCGCCGGTACGCTGGGCGCGCTGTGCCTGCTGATCTGGTTGTGGCCGCTGGCGCGAACGCTGCGGCGGCGGCCTGCGGCATAGCGCGTGTGCAGTCCCGGGGCAAGAAGCGGCTGCGGATCCGGCAGTGTCTGGACATCACCATGCAGGCCGTCCAGAGGCGCCGCCTGCGCGCCATGACGACGCCGGATCTGAACTCCACCCTTCCACAGCCTTCGCCGTGCAAGGCTGCCCGCGTCACGAGGCGCCCATGGAAACTTGGCAGAATGATGGGCGCTCGCGGTCCAAAGTGCGCTGCCGCTCCGACCGCGAAGCTGGATCGACGATCGAGAAATGCATCGCACCCCATTGGAGGACCTCAGGAATGACGCCCCGACAAGCTGCGTTTTGCGCTTTGACCCTGTTGTGCCTCGCCGGCGCATTGCCCGGGGCTGCCTCTGAAGAATCCGGTTGGATGCCAGCGCCGGAGGGGACTGCCACCAAAGGATCCGGCACCGTCAAGTGCGAGTCGCACAATGACGGGCGCAAACACTGTGCGGTGAAGAACATCGACACCGAGAGCGTCTATATGGAACGCAAGCTGAGCCAGACCAATTGCCAGCGTGGCACCAACTGGGGCGTCGACCGGGACGGCATCTGGGTGGACAACGGTTGCCGTGCGGTTTTCGCGTTCGTGTACCGACAGGGCGGCGGCAGCTCGTCCTCAAGCAGGCCGGGCAAATCAGGCACCATCCGGTGTGAGTCGCACGACGACCGGCGCAAGTATTGCGAAGTGGCGAACATCGATCCCAACAGCGTCACGATGGATCGCAAGCTGAGTCAGGCCAATTGCTATCGAGGCCAGACTTGGGACGCGGACTCCCGCGGCATCTGGGTCGACAAGGGGTGCCGGGCGGAATTCGGCTACGCAAGAAGGAGCGGGGGGCACGGCGGCGGCGGTGGCGGGGCCTCCGAATCGTCGATGCGAGACGCGTGCATCAACCGGGCCGCTCGCGAGTGGTCCGTGACCACCTCCAACCTCGAGATCACCCATGCCGAGAGGCAGCAGAACGGCGGGTATCGCTTCAATGTCCAGAGCAAGCGCACCTCTGGAACCTGCATGGTCGACCGCAGTGGCAACGTCTACCGACTGGACACCCGGTAGGCCCTGCAGTACCTGAGCATCGCGACGAGGATCGACACGGCCGGTTTGCGCTGCGACTCAAGCCCGCAACGCCGCCAGCACCTCGTCGAGCATCTTCTTCGCATCGCCGAAGAGCATGCGGTTGTTGTCCTTGTAGAACAGCGGATTGTCGACGCCAGCGTAGCCTGAGGCCATGCTGCGCTTCATGACGATCGAAGTGCGCGCCTTCCATACCTCCAGCACCGGCATGCCGGCGATGGGGCTGGCCGGGTCGTCCTGCGCGGCCGGATTGACGATGTCGTTGGCGCCGATGACCATCGACACGTCGGTGTCGGGGAAGTCCTCGTTGATCTCGTCCATCTCCAGCACGATGTCGTAGGGCACCTTGGCCTCGGCCAGCAGCACGTTCATGTGGCCGGGCATGCGGCCGGCCACCGGGTGGATACCGAAGCGCACCTTGACGCCCTTGTCGCGCAGCAGTTTGGTGATCTCGAACACCGTGTGCTGCGCCTGCGCCACCGCCATGCCGTAGCCAGGCACGATGATCACGTTCTTGGCCTCGCGCAGCAGTTCGGCGGTTTCGGCTGCGAGTATCGGCGACACCTCGCCGGCCGGCTGTTCGCCCCCGGCCGCCGCAGCCGGCGCACCGCCGCCAGTGCCGAAGCCGCCGGCAATGACGCTGATGAAGTTGCGATTCATTGCCCGGCACATGATGTAGCTCAGGATCGCGCCCGACGAGCCGACCAGCGCGCCGACCACGATCAGCAGGTCGTTGCTGAGCATGAAACCGGTGGCCGCCGCAGCCCAGCCGGAATAGCTGTTGAGCATCGACACCACCACCGGCATGTCGGCGCCGCCGATGGCCATGACCATGTGCACGCCGAAGAGCAGCGCAACCACGGTCATGACGATCAACGGCAGCATGCCGTCCTCGATGCTGTGCGCCTGCAGGAACACACGTCCGAACCAGATGACCACCAGCAGGCCCGCCAGGTTGAGCCAGTGCCGCGCCGGCAGCAGCAGCGGCTTGCCGCCGATCTTGCCCGACAGCTTGCCGAAGGCGATGATCGATCCGGAGAAGGTCACCGCACCGATCAGGATGCCGATGTAGATCTCGACTTCGTGGATCGACTTCTCGGCCGCCGTCGGAAAGACGGTCGACGTGTCGACATAGCTGGCAAAGCCCACCAGGCAGGCCGCCAGGCCGACCAGGCTGTGCATCAGCGCCACCAGCTCCGGCATCTGCGTCATCTGCACCTTCTTCGCGGCGATCAGGCCGACGGCGCCGCCGACGACCAGTGCACCGACGATCCAGGCATAGCCGGCCGGCGTGACGCGCGGGCCGAGGATGGTGGCCAGCACGGCGATGGCCATGCCGACCATGCCGAAGAGGTTGCCGCGGCGTGCGGTCTCGGGGTTGGAGAGCCCGCCCAGGCTCAGGATGAAGAGGATGGTCGCGCCGATGTAGGCGACGGTGGCCAGGCTTGCAGTCATGGTCGTCGTCTCCCGATCACTTGCGGAACATCGCCAGCATGCGTCGCGTGACCGCGAAGCCGCCGAACATGTTGACGGCCGTGAGCACCAGCGCAACCACGGCCAGGGCCAGGATCAGCGTGTTCGGCCGGTCCGCGCCCGCAGCACCCGTCAGCGGCGGCGCCACCTGCACCAAAGCACCGATGGCGATGATCGACGAGATGGCGTTGGTCACGCTCATCAGCGGCGTGTGCAGCGCCGGCGTCACGTTCCACACCACCATGTAGCCGACGAAGCAGGCCAGCACGAAGACCGTGAAGTGCGACAGGAAGCTGGCCGGCGCGTAGTGGCCGACCAGCAGAAAGGCAATCGCGCCCAGGCCGAACACCGTGGCCAGCGTCCTGGCGGGCATCGGCTCGCTGGCTCCGTGGCCGTGGCCTTTGGGTGCCGCTGTCGCGGTCGCCGCCTTGGCCGGGGGCGGGGCCGGCAGCTTCAGCGGCGGCGGTGGCCAGGTGACGCTGCCGTCCTTGATGACGGTCAGGCCGCGGAGGGCATCGTCGTCCATGTTGACGTGGATGATGCCGTCCTTGGTCTTGCACAGCTCCTCGGTCACGCGCAGCAGGTTGGTCGAATACAGCGTCGACGACTGCTTGGCCAGGCGGCTGACCAGGTCGGTGTAGCCGATGATGGTCACACCGTGGCGCACCACCGCCTCGCCGGGCACTGTGAGCTCGCAGTTGCCACCCTGCTCGCCGGCCATGTCGACGATGACGCTGCCCGGCTTCATGCTTTGCACCATCTCGGCTGTGATCAGCTTCGGCGCCGGCTTGCCCGGGATCAGCGCGGTGGTGATGATGATGTCGGCGTCCTTGGCCTGCTGCGCGTACATCGCGCGCTGCGCGGCCTGGAAGCCTTCACTCATGACCTTGGCGTAGCCGCCGCCGCCCGAGCCTTCTTCCTCGTAGTCGACCTTGACGAACTCGCCACCCAGCGACACCACCTGGTCCGCCACCTCGGCGCGGGTGTCGTTGGCGCGCACGATGGCGCCCAGGTTGGCGGCCGTGCCGATGGCGGCCAGGCCAGCCACGCCGGCGCCAGCGATGAACACCTTGGCCGGCGGGATCTTGCCGGCAGCCGTGATCTGGCCGTTGAAGAAGCGGCCAAAGGCGTTGGCCGCCTCGATCACCGCGCGGTAGCCGCTGATGCCGGCCATCGAGGTCAGCGCGTCCATCTTCTGCGCGCGCGACAGCTGGCGCGGCAGCGAATCGATGGCCAGCACCGTGGCCTTGCGCGCGGCCAGTTGCTGCATCAGCTCGGGGTTCTGCGCCGGCCAGATGAAGCTGATCAAGGTGCTGCCCTCGCGCATCAGCGCCACTTCGTCCACGCTCGGTGCGCGCACCTTGAAGACGATGTCCGAGCGGGCCCACAGGTCGGCCGCGTTCGGCAGCACCTCGGCACCGGCTTCGCGGTAGGTGTCGTCGGCGAAGTTCGCGGCGTCGCCTGCGCCGCTTTCCACGGCCACCGTGAAGCCCAGCTTGATCAGCTTCTGTACCACGTCGGGCACGGTGGCGACACGCTTTTCGCCATGAGCCGTCTCCTTCGGAACTCCGATGCGCATGGGTCTTCTCCTCGCGTAGGTCGAATTTGTCAAAAACGCGCGAAGCTAACACAAGACTTGCCCGCGCTCCCTTGCCCGCGGTCATCGCCGGCTACCATCGCGGCCCGATGTCCAGCGAGCGCTTCCGTCCCTCCGTCACCGTGGCGGCCATCGTCGAGCGCGACGGCCGCTACCTGCTGGTCGAGGAGCACACCCCCGAAGGCCTGCGCCTGAACAACCCGGCCGGCCACCTGGAGCCGGGCGAATCGCCGCATCAGGGCGTGGTGCGCGAGACGCTGGAGGAGACCGCCTGCCATTTCGCCCCCGAGGCGCTGGTCGGGGTGTACCTGGCGCGATTGCGAAGCGCGACGACCGGCGAGGACGTGACCTACCTGCGCTTTGCCTTCTGCGGCACGGTTGGCGACCCCGAGCCCGGCCGCGCGCTGGACCACGGCATCGTGCGCACGCTGTGGCTCACCCCGCAGGAAGCCCGGGCCAGCCGCGATCGCCATCGCAGCCCGCTGGTCTGGCAATGCATTGCAGACCACGCGGCCGGACGGCGGCACCCGCTGGCCCTGCTGAACACCGACCCCAGCGTCTACGCCGGCGGATCGGCGTTCTGAGCCACGGAATCGCGCCGCACCACCACCCAGCGCAGCAGCGCCTGCTGCAGCCGCTGCGCGTCGATCGGCTTGGTCAGGAAGTCGTTCATGCCGGCAGCCAGCGCCTCGTCGCGCTCGCTCACCAACGCTGCCGCGGTCAAGGCGATGATCGGCAGTTGCTCGCGGCTGTAGGTGCGGCGCAACACGCGGGTGGCTTCGTGGCCACTCATCACCGGCATCTGCACGTCCATCAGCACCGCGTCGAACATCGGGCCGTTCTGCGCCCGGCGCTGCACCGCCTGCACCGCCTGCTGGCCGTCGCTGGCCTGCTCGATGCGCACGCCCCACTGCTCGAGCATGGCCGCGGCAATGAGCATGTTGACCGGGTTGTCCTCGACCATCAGCACCGACGCGCCTTCAAGCGAGCCCTGCAGCGGCGTCTCGGCCGCCAAGGCAGGCGCCGGCAGGGTGGTGGCCGGTAACGGCAGTTCGGCCCAGAAGCAACTGCCCTCACCCAGGCGGCTGTGCACGCCGACCTCGCCGCCCATCAGCGTGGCCAGTTCGCGGCAGATCGACAGCCCCAAGCCGGAGCCGCCATAGCGCCGCGTGGTGGATTCGTCGGCTTGGGTGAAGGGACGGAACAAACGCGCCTGGTCGCCTCGTCGATCCCCGGGCCGGTGTCGTGCACCTCGAAGCGCACGCGCTCGACGTCCAGGCGATGCGCCCGCAGGCGCACCTCGCCCATCGAGGTGAATTTCAACGCGTTGCCCAGGAAATTGTTGAGGATCTGCCGGGTGCGCAGCAGGTCGCCCGAGACCATGCCTTCGGCGCCTTCGCCCAGTTCCAGACGCAGCGCGATCGGTTTCGGTTCAGCCAGGGTGACATAGGCCCGCTGCATGCCGCGCAGAAGTTCGCCCAGGTCGAAGGGCTTGGCCTCGAGTTCGAGCTTGCCGGCTTCGATCTTCGACAGGTCGAGGACGTTGGCGATGATGTCCGACAGTGCTTGCGCCGCGTCGCCCATCTGGGCCAGGTATTGCCGGCGCCTGTCTTCGGCCGTCTCGGGGGACGCCGCCATGCGCGCCAGGCCAATCAGCTGGTTCAACGGCGTACGCAACTCGTGGCTGGTGTTGGCCAGGAAGGCGCTCTTGGCCCGGTTGGCCGCCTCGGCTGCGTCGCGAGCGCGGGCCAGCGCCTGTTCGACCTGGCGCCGCTCGGTGATGTCCTCGACGATCCAGATCGTGCCGCCCTTCGCGGGGTGGGTGGGGTCGATGGCCTTGCCGGTGACGCGCCCCAGAAAGGTACTGCCGTCGAAGCGCCGCGCCTGGATTTCGATCTCGGCAGACTCGCCGCGTGCCAGCAAGGGCCCGAGCGTCGCTCCGATGCGCTGATAGTCCTCGTCGCTGTCCCAGACCACCCGCCCGCTCTGCCCGATCAAGGCGCCGGACGGCCAGCCATACATCTGCTCGAAGCGCGGGTTGGCGATCACGAAGCGCTGGTTGCGAGTGACGGCGATGCCGATCGAGGCGTTCTGCAGGATCGCCTCGCGCTGCAGACGCTCGCGCTCGGCCTCGGTCACGTCGCGGGCGTTGATCACCAGGTATTCGCGCCGGTCCATCGCGAAGCGCGCACCCGAAACCAGCATCGACAGCGTGCCGCCACCCTTGGTGGCGAACTCGGTGGGCATGTCCTGCACCTGGCCCTGGTCGCGGATGGCGGCGACGAAGCGCTCGCGGTCCTGCGGGTTGCGCCATATGCCCAGCTCCACCGACGTGCGCCCCACCACCTCGGCGGCGCTGTACCCGGTCTGGCGCTCGAAAGTGCGGTTGACCATCGCATAGCGGCCGGTCTGCAGGTCGGTCAGCGTGATCACGTCCGGGCTGGTGGCCACCAGGTGCGACAGCATCGCCTCGGAGCGGCGCACCGCGTCCTCGGCCTTCTTGCGCTCGGTGTCGTCGACGAAAATCGACAGCACCGCCGGCCCGTCCGGCGTGTCCAGGCGCACGCCGGTGGCGCGCACGACGATGCGGCGCCCCTGCTGACCGGTGAGGCGGAACTCGGCCACGGGCAGCGCCTCGCCGGCCGCCATCTGCTGCAGCGATTCGAGGCGCCGTCGCGCGCGTTCGCGCGAGTCGCCGCCCTCGAACACCGCCAGCAGGTCCTGGCCGACCATGGCCTGCAGGTCGGCAAAACCGAACATGTCCAGCGCCGCCGGGTTGGCATCGAGCACGCGCCCCTGCATATGCAGCACCAGCGGCGTCGGTATGCGCGTGAACAGCTCCAGGTAGCGCGATTCGGTGGCCACCAGCGCCTGGCGTGCCTGCACGTCGGCGCTGACGTCGCGGGCCACGCCCCAGTAGCCCAGGAACGCCGCTTGCGCCGGCTGGCGCGGCTCGCCGCTGACCAGGAAGTGCCGCACTTGCCCGGGCACGCCCAGCCATTGCACCGGCAGGTCGCGGAAGGGTTCGCGCGCCTCCAGGTGGGCGCGCAGCAGATCCAGCGTGTCGTCGTCGACGCCGAACTCGGGCAGTTCCCAGGGCACCTGGCCGATGGCGCTGGTCTCGCCCATCGCACCGCTCGTGCGGCCTTGGCGCTTGAAGGTGACCAGCCGGTACTGGTCGTCGATCTCCCAGTAGGCGTCGGCGGCGATGGTCAGCAGGCCGCGGAAGCGCTGCTCGCGTTCCTCGGCGGAACGCACATAGCCGGAGACCACGCGCGACACCAGCAGCCCGCCGGCCAGGCCGGCGCCGATGACGATGATGTGGATCAGCGTGCGCAGGCCCAGGCTTTCGTGCGACACCGCGGCGTTGCCTGCGGGCAGCCACTGGCGATATTGCGCGTAGGCCAGGCTCAGCACCACCAGCGCGCTGAGCGCCGCCACGAACACGCCCAAGCGCAGCCCGGCCACGGCGCAGACCATGCAGGTCATCAGCCCGAAGAAGCCGAAGCCCGGCCCGGCAATGCCCCAGTCGAGCAGTGTCACGGCCAGCGTGATCACCGCGATCGACGAGATGACCACCAGCGCCACCATGTCTTCCATGCGGGCGACGCCGGCGCGCATCGAGGTCGCGGCCAGCGCGCCCAGCGCGGAGAAGGCCAGCACCAGGGGCCAGCGCGCACCCGGCGCTATGCCGGTGGGCAGGACCATGAAGACCAATGCAGCGAGCAGCGCCACGACCGCCGCCGTGCCGAAGAAGTGCCGGCTGATGATGTACCGAACCGCGCGCTGCGCTTCGGCGTCGTCGATCAACGCGGGGGGTGATGGGGCCAATGCGGGCTTCACGACCGGTGGGGTCCTCGCCGACGTCTTGTGCAAGTCGGCAAGTTTGGCGCCAAGGGCAGGCTCGTGCAGCCTCGTTTTCCCCGCCCGGGGGTATCAGTTCACACCGCGCGCCGCATTCAGCTGCTGGCGTGTGGCCTGCGCCACGCGGCGGGCGGCCTCGGCGAAGTCGGCCTCGGCCGAGGCGTAGAGGATGGCGCGCGACGAACTGACGATGATCGGCCCCCCTTTGCGCCAGCCGGCGCGCACCGTCGCGTCGGCATCGCCGCCCTGGGCGCCGATGCCCGGGATCAGCAGCGGCAGCGTCGGCGCCAGCTCCCGCACCCGGGCAATCTCGCCCGGGAAGGTGGCGCCGACCACCAGGCCGATCTGGCCTCCGGCATTCCATGGCCCCGCGGCCAGCCGGGCGACGTGTTCGTAGAGCATTTCGCCGCCGGCCAAGCGCTGGGACTGCAAGTCGCTGCCGCCCGGATTGGAGGTGCGGCACAGCAGGATCAGGCCCTTGTCCTGCCAGCGCAGGTAGGGCTCGATCGAATCGAAACCCATGAAGGGCGACAGCGTCAGCGCGTCGGCCCGGTAGCGTTCGAAGGCCTCGCGAGCGTACTGCTCGGCGGTAGCGCCGATGTCGCCGCGCTTGGCATCCAGGATCACCGGCACGCCCGGCGCGACTCGGTGGATGCGCTCGACCAGCCGCTCCAGCGCGTCCTCGGCGCGCTGCGCGGCAAAGTAGGCGATCTGCGGCTTGAAGGCGCAGACCAGGTCCTTCGTCGCATCGACGATGGCGGCGCAAAACTCGAAGGTGCGCGCGGCATCGCCACGCCAGGCGGTGGGGAACTTCGACGGTTCGGGATCCAGCCCGACGCACAGCATCGAGTCATGGGCTTGCTGCGCCTGGCGCAGCATGTCGCTGAACTTCATGCCCGGCCCATTAGACGCGCCGCGCCAGCGTGGCCGCCAGCCCGGTGTAGCCGGCCGGCGTCAGCGCCAGCAGGCGTTTCTTCTCGGCGGCGGGCAGGTCCAGTGTGGCCACGAACTTGCGCATCGCCGCCGCGGTGATGGCCTTGCCGCGCGTCATCTTCTTCAGCTGCTCGTAGGGGTTGGGTAACCCATGGCGGCGCATCACCGTCTGCACCGCCTCGGCCAGCACCTCCCACGACGCGTCCAGGTCGGCGACCAGCGCCGCCTCGTTGACCTGCAGCTTGTCCAGCCCGCGCCGCAGGCTGTCATAGCCCAGCAGCGTGTAGCCCAGCGCCACGCCCATGTTGCGCAGCACGGTGCTGTCGGTCAGGTCGCGCTGCATGCGGCTGATCGGCAGCTTCTGGCTCAGGTGCGTGAGCAGCGCATTGGCCAGCCCGAAATTGCCCTCGGCATTCTCGAAGTCGATCGGGTTGACCTTGTGCGGCATGGTGCTGCTGCCGATCTCTCCCTCCTTCAACCGCTGCTTGAAGTAGCCCAGTGACACATAGGCCCAGACATCGCGTGACCAGTCGATGAAGATGGTGTTGCAGCGCGCGAAGGCGTCGAACAGCTCGGCCATGTAGTCATGCGGCTCGATCTGGATGGTGTGCGGGTTGAGCACCAGGCCGAGGCGCTTTTCCACCACCTGGCGGCTGAAGGCCTCCCAGTCCACACCCGGATAGGCCGCCAGGTGCGCGTTGTAGTTGCCGACCGCGCCGTTCATCTTGGCGCGCAGCGGCACCGCGGCGATGCGCTCGCGCGCCGTGGCCAGGCGGGCGACGACGTTGGCCACCTCCTTGCCCAGCGTGGTCGGGCTGGCGGTCTGGCCGTGGGTGCGGCTGAGCATCGGCACCTCGGCCAACGCATGGGCCATGGCGCGCAGCTTGTCCACCAGTGCGTCCAGCGCCGGCAGCAGCACCTCGGCGCGCGCGCTCTTCAGCATCAGCGCGTGGCTGGTGTTGTTGATGTCCTCGCTGGTGCAGGCGAAGTGCACGAACTCGGCTGCCGCCGACAGCTCGGCGTCGCTTTCGAAGCCAGCCTTGATCCAGTACTCCACCGCCTTGACGTCGTGGTTGGTGGTGCGCTCGATGTCCTTGATGGCCTGCGCGTCGGCTTCCGAGAAGTCGGCGACACGACGGCGCAGCCGGGCGCGCGCTGACCTGCCCAGCGGCTTGAACTCGGCCAGCCCGGCGTCGGACAGCGCGATGAACCATTCCACCTCCACCTGCACCCGGCGGTGCATCAGGCCGAATTCGCTGAGCAGCGGGCGCAGCGGCGCCACCTTCGAGGCATAGCGGCCGTCGAGCGGCGACAGCGCGGACAAGGCGGACAGTTGCATGGGTTGGCGGGGCCCGATGTGACCCGCAAGGCGGTGGCGAAAACCCGGAGATTCTAGGCGGGCGTCCCCGGCAGCAGCATGGAGCGCAGCACCATGTCGACCAGCTGCGCCTCGGCGATGGCCATATCCACGCGCTCGAGTTTGGGCTTGCCCAGCACCAGGCACACCTGGGTGGCAAAGTCAGCATAGGCCTGCGTGGCGGCCCACAGCACCACCATCAGGTGGCGCGCGTCCACCGGCCGGCACCAGCCCTTGTCAGCCCAGCGACGGAACTGCGCCGCATCAGCCTGCAAGGCCGGGATGACGCGGCGCTCGATCTCGTCGGCAAAGTGCGGCGCACCGGAGATTACCTCGTTGGCATAGATGCGCGAGTCGTCCGGGTGCTCGAATGAAAAGCGCAGCTTGCCCGAGATGTATTCGCGCAAAGCAGCGGCGGGGTCGTCCTCACGCTGGCTGAGCGCATCCATGTACGACAACCAGACGTCGAGCACACCGCCCAGCACTGCGCGGTACAGCAGTTCCTTGCGCGGGTAGTAGTACAGCAGGTTCTGCTTGGACAAGCCGGCAGCGGCGGCGATGCGGTCGATGGACACGCCGCGGTAGCCCTGCTGCGCGAACAGCGGTTTGGCGGCACGCAGGATGCGCTGCTCGATTTCGGTGCGCTGCGGCGCCGGCGTGCTGCGTGCGCCGGCTCGGTCGCGGGGCTCTGGCATGTGGCTTGCGAGGGGCTTAGGTGCAAATCAGGATGGGCACGCCCCGCGGCGCTCAGCTAGATTGGCCGGAGTTTACCAAGTGGTAAAACATGGCTTCGATGCACTGGCATCGGGCTTCAACCGCGGAAGACCCTGCACCATGAGCACACCCCACCTCCCGCCGCCGCTGGCCGCCGGCAGGCTGTCGCAGGCCGAGTACACGCGCAACTTCGCCGACGCCCACCCGCCGCTGACCCCCGTGCAGGCGCTGCTGGAGGCCGAGCGCTGCTACTACTGCCACGATGCGCCCTGCACCACGGCCTGCCCGACAGGCATCGACATTCCGAGCTTCATTGCCCGCATCGCCCAGCACAACCTGCGTGGTGCGGCGCGCACCATACTGGAGGAGAACGTGCTCGGCGGCATGTGCGCCCGCGTCTGCCCGACCGAGGTGCTGTGCGAGCAGGCCTGCGTGCGCAATGCTCAAGAGGACAAGCCGGTCGCGATCGGCCTGCTGCAGCGCCATGCCACCGACGCCTACCTCGCCAAGCCGGGTTCACCGCTGTTCACGCGCGCGGCGGCCACGGGCAAGCGCGTGGCGGTGGTCGGCGCCGGGCCGGCCGGGCTGGCCTGTGCGCACCGCCTGGCGATGTTGGGCCACGCCGCGACGCTGTTCGACGACAAGCCCAAGCTGGGCGGGCTCAACGAATACGGCCTGGCCACCTACAAGACGGTGGACGGCTTCGCGCAGAAGGAGATCGACTGGCTGCTGTCCATCGGCGGCATCGAGGTGCGGCCGAAGCACAGCCTGGGCCGCGACATGCACCTGGACGCGCTGGCCCGCGACTACGACGCGGTCTTCCTGGGCTTGGGCCTGGCGGGTGTCAACACGCTGGGCATTGCCGAGCCGGTGGATGCCGCGGCGCGGCCGGCGGTGGATTTCATCGCCGAACTGCGCCAAGCGGCCTCGCCGGCCGAGGTGGTGGTGGGCCGGCGCGTGGTGGTCATCGGCGGCGGCATGACCGCGGTGGATGCCGCGGTGCAGAGTCGGCTGCTCGGCGCCGAGGACGTGACCATGGTCTACCGCCGCGGGCCCGAGGCCATGTCGGCCAGCGCGCACGAGCAGCAGTGGGCCCAGACCAACGGCGTGCGCATCAAGCACTGGGGCGCACCGCAGCAGATGCTCATCGCCGACGGCCGCGTGCTGGGCGTGCGCTTCGCGCGCACCGCGATGCTGGGTGACCGGCTGGTGGAGACCGACGAGCGCTTCGACGTGGAGGCCGACATGGTGCTCACCGCCATCGGCCAAAGCTTCGAGGCGAATCCGCTGGGCGTGTCATTGACGCTGCAAGGCGGGCGCATCGCCACCGACGCCGAAGGCCACACCTCGCACCCGAAGATCTGGGCCGGCGGCGACTGCCGCCATGGCGGCCGCGACCTGACGGTCGAGGCAGTGCAGCACGGCAAGTTGGCCGCCATCGCCATCGACAGAACCCTGCGTGCCTGAAGGAGAACCGCCATGGCCGACCTGAGCACCATCTTCGCAGGCATCAAGAGCCCGAACCCCTTCTGGCTGGCCAGCGCGCCGCCCACCGACAAGGAATACAACGTGCGCCGCGCCTTCGAGGCCGGCTGGGGCGGGGTAGTCTGGAAGACGCTGGGCGAAGACGGCCCGCCGATCGTCAATGTCAACGGCCCGCGCTACGAGAGCCTGCTGTCCGACCAGCGCCGCGTCATCGGCTTCAACAACATCGAGCTGATCACCGACCGGCCACTGCAGACCAACCTGGACGAGATCCGACGCGTCAAGCGAGACTTTCCCGACCGTGCGCTGGTCGTGTCGCTGATGGTGCCCTGCGAAGAAGGCGCGTGGAAGGCGATCCTGCCGCGCGTCGAGGATACCGGCTGCGACGGCGTGGAACTGAACTTCGGCTGCCCGCATGGCATGAGCGAGCGCGGCATGGGCTCGGCCGTGGGCCAGGTGCCCGAGTACATCGAGATGGTGACGCGCTGGTGCAAGCAGTACACCAGGCTGCCGGTGATCGTGAAGCTCACGCCCAACATCACCGACATCCGCCACCCGGCGCGCGCCGCCCGTGCCGGCGGCGCCGACGCGGTGAGCCTGATCAACACCATCAACTCGGTGATGGGCGTGAACCTGCAGACCATGCGCATGAGCCCCAACGTCGGCGGCATGGGCTCGCACGGCGGCTACTGCGGGCCCGCGGTCAAGCCGATCGCGCTGAACATGGTGGCCGAGATCGCGCGCGACCCGGCCACTGCCGGCCTGCCGATCAGCGGCATCGGCGGTGTGACCACTTGGCGCGACGCGGCCGAGTTCATCGCACTGGGCTCGGGCACCGTGCAGGTGTGCACCGCCGCCATGGTCTACGGTTTCAAGATCGTGCAGGACATGGCCGACGGGCTGTCGAACTTCATGGACGAGCAGGGCTATCGCAGCGTAGCCGACATGGTCGGCCTGGCCGCACCCAGCATCACCACCTGGAACCAGCTGAACCTGAACCACATCGAGAAGGCAGTCATCGACCCCGACCTGTGCATCCAGTGCGGCCGCTGCCATGTGGTGTGCGAGGACACCTCGCACCAGGCCATCAGCGCCACCAAGAATGGCCAGCGCCACTTCGAAGTGATGGACGAGGAATGCGTGGGCTGCAACCTGTGCGCGTCGATCTGCCCAGTGCCGGGCTGCATCAGCATGAAGGCGCTACAGCCCGGCCAGGTGGACAAGCGCACCGGATTGGTGGTGTCGGGCGAGTACGCCAACTGGACCACGCATCCGAACAATCCCGCGAGAGCATGAAGCCCGTGGAGGTGCACCTACGGCCAGTAGTCGAGGTCGCGGAAATGTCGGTCCAGTTCGCCGGCCATCCGCCAGTGATCGCGCTCGACCGCGTCAGTCTGGACATCGCCGAAGGTGAGTTCATATCGCTGATCGGCCCGTCCGGCTGCGGCAAGACCACGCTGCTGCGTGTCATCGCCGACCTGGAGCAGGCGACGTCAGGCCGGGTGTTGGTCAACGGCATGAGCTCGCACGACGCGCGGCTGGCCCGCGCCTACGGCTACGTGTTCCAGGCGCCGGCGCTGTTCCCCTGGCGCACGGTGCTGGCCAACGTGACGCTGCCACTGGAGGTGCAGGGCATGCCGGGCGCCCGCGCCCGCGAAACCGCGCAGGAACACCTGGAGCGTGTCGGCCTGAAGGGGTTCGAGGGCAAGTATCCGTGGCAGCTGTCCGGCGGCATGCAGCAGCGCGTGTCGATCGCCCGCGCGCTGGGCTTCGAGCCGAAGCTGCTGATGATGGACGAGCCCTTCGGCGCGCTCGACGAGATCACCCGCGACCGCCTCAACGAGCAGTTGCTGCGGCTGTGGGAACGCGAGCGGCGCACGGTCGTCTTCGTCACCCATTCGATCCCCGAGGCGGTGTTCCTGTCCTCGCGCATCGTCGTCATGTCGCCGCGGCCGGGGCGCATCGTCGAGGTGATCGAATCGCGACTGCCGGCCGACCGCACGCTGGACATCCGCGAGACGCCGGAGTTCATCGAAATCGCGCACCGAGTGCGCGTCGCACTGCACGACGCCCATGACTAGTGCTGCCGCCCTGCCCAGGCCGCGCGCCGCAGCGGCGACGCCGTCGACCTCGAGCGTCCTGCCGGTGCTCACAGTGCTCGGCGCGCTGGGGGTTGTCTGGTATGCCGCGGCGGCCTGGCTGAACGCGCCCCAGGTCATCGAGCGGGTGCTGTCCGACCGCCCGGGCTGGGGCCTGGCCGATCTGCTGCCGCTGACCTGGAGCATGGAGAGGCCGGTGCTGCCGGCGCCGCACCAGGTCGCGCTGGACATGTGGCGCTCGATCGTCGACTGGCCGCTGGATTCGCCGCGCAGCCTGCTCTTCCACACGGGAGTGACGGCGGCCTCCACGCTGGTCGGCTTCGTGATGGGCACCTTGCTCGGCTTGTGCCTGGCGGTGGCCATCGTGCATTCGCGCACGCTGGACCGCAGCCTGTTCCCGTGGATCATCGCCTCGCAGACGGTGCCGGTACTGGCCATCGCACCGATCGTCATCGTCGCGCTGGGCAGCATGGGGTTGACGGGGGTGTTCCCGAAGTCGGTGATCTCGATGTACCTGTGCTTCTTTCCGGTGACGGTGGCGATGGTCAAGGGCCTGCGCTCGCCCGGCGTGATGGAGCTGGAGCTGATGCACACCTACGCCGCCAGCGCCGGCCACACCTTCTGGAAGTTGCGCGTGCCGGCCTCGCTGCCCTTCCTTTTCCCGTCGCTGCGCGTGGGCATTGCCGCGGCTTTGGTCGGCGCCATCGTCGCCGAGCTGCCCACCGGCGCGCAGGCCGGGCTGGGCGCACGGCTGCTCACCGGCTCGTACTACGGCAACACGGTGCAGATCTGGTCGGCGCTGGTGATGTCGGCGCTGCTCGGCCTGGCCCTCACCGGCGCCGTGGCCTGGACCGAGCGGCGGCTCACTCCGGGAGGCCGCAAGTGAATGCGCTGCTGGCGCTGCTCAGCCTGGCCGGCATCTGGACGGCGCTGCAGTTGCCGGTGGGCGTGGCGTCGGCCGGGCAGCCGTGGCGCTGGGCCTTCTTTGCGCTGCTGCTGGCGCTGGTCGTGCTGGCCGTGGCCACGCTGCGCCGGCTGGCCGCGCTGCCGCCCAAGGGCTGGCAGGTGCGCTTTGCCACGCCGCTGCTCTTCGGCTTGTGGGTGCTGCTGTTCTGGGAGCTGCTGACGCGGGGATTCGACGTGCCCAAGGTGCTGCTGCCTGCGCCCAGCGTGGTCTGGGCCTCGCTGCTGCAGGGCGCGCCCACGCTGCAGACCGACTTCGTGCAGACCGTGCTGCATTCGGTGCTGATCGGCCTGGCCCTCGGCTCGGGCCTGGGCTTCGTGGTCGGTGTGTTGATCGACCGCAGCCCCTTCCTGCAGCGCGGGCTGCTGCCGGTGGCGGCGCTGGCCAGCACTGTGCCGTTGGTCGGCGTGGCGCCGATCATGGTGATGTGGTTCGGCTTCGACTGGCACAGCAAGGCGGCGGTGGTGGTGGTGATGACCTTCTTCCCGATGCTGGTCAACACGCTGGCCGGGCTGGCGGCCTCCGGCCATATGGAGCGCGACCTGATGCGCAGCTACGGGGCCGGCTACTGGCGCACGCTGTGGTCGCTGCGCATCCCGGTGGCGCTGCCCTTCATCTTCAACGCGCTGAAGATCAACTCGACATTGGCCTTGATTGGTGCCATCGTGGCGGAATTCTTCGGCTCGCCGGTGTCTGGGCTGGGCTTTCGCATCAGCACCGAGGCGGCGCGGCTGAACATGGGGCTGGTGTGGGCGGCCATCGTCGTCGCCGCCGTGGCCGGCTCGCTGCTTTATGCGGCGCTGGAATGGGTGGAACGGCGCAGCACCTTCTGGCACCCGTCGATCCGCATGGGATGATGTTCGTTCAGCAATCGCCGCAAGGCAATACAACCAAGGAGTGAGTTCGATGCGCAAGATCCCCGTTCTGATGTCTCTGCTGCTGGCGGCCGGCGCCGCCGCCGCGCAGGAGAAGGTCACGGTGCAGCTGAAGTGGCTGCCGCAGGCCCAGTTTGCCGGCTACTACGTGGCCGCGGCCAAGGGCTTCTACAAGGACGCGGGACTGGACGTGACCATCAAGCCGGGCGGCCCGGACATCGCACCGGCGCAGGTGCTGGCCGCCAACGGCGCCGACATCACGGTGGACTGGATGCCCAGCGCGCTGGCCGCGCGCGAGGCGGGCGTGCCGATGGTCAACGTGGCGCAGATCTACAACCGCAGCGGCATGATGCTCACCTGCAAGAAGGCGAGCGGCGTGGCCACGCCCAAGGACTTCAAGGGCAAGACGCTGGGCGTGTGGTTCGGCGGCAATGAATACCCGTTCCTCAGCTGGATGGGCACACTCGGCTTCAAGACCAGCGGCGCCAACCCCGACGTCAAGGTGCTGAAACAGGGCTTCAACGTCGACCCGCTGCTGCAGAACCAGGCGGCCTGCGTGTCGACGATGATCTACAACGAGTACTGGCAGATCATCGACGCCGGCGTCAAGCCCGACCAGCTGGTCACCTTCCCGTATGAGGACCAGGGCGTGGCCACGCTGGAGGACGGCCTGTACGTCATGGGGCCGAAGCTCAAGGACGCGGCCTTCGTCGCCAGGATGGGCAAGTTCGTCGCCGCATCGATGAAGGGCTGGGAGTACGCGCTGAAGAACCAGGACGAGGCGGTGAAGATCGTGCTCGCCGCCGATGCCTCGGGTGGCTCCACCGCCGCGGTGCAGAAGCGCCAGCTGGAGAACGTGGCCAAGCTGATCACCGTGGCCAACGGCCCGAAGATGGGTTTCCTGGAGCCGGCCGCCTACCAGCGCACGGTGAAGGTGCTGCTGGCCGGCGGCAGCGACCCGGTGATCAAGAAGGATCCGGGGCCGGACGCGTGGACCCACGCAGTCTGGAACAAGGCGACCGGGAAATAAGGAACGAAGGCGGGCAGCTTCGCTGCCCTGTCCGGTTGAGGAGTTCACCATGAGCCTGTTGATCCGCGGCGGTACCGTCGTCAATGCCGACCTGAGCCAGCGCGCCGACGTGCTGTGCGAAGGCGGCCTCATCCGCGCCGTCGGCGCCGACCTGGCCGTGCCGGCCGGCGCCGAGGTGGTGGATGCAAGCGGTGCGCTGGTCATGCCCGGCGGCATCGACCCGCACACCCACATGCAGCTGCCCTTCATGGGCACGGTGGCGGTGGACGACTTCTACGACGGCACCTGCGCGGGGCTGGCCGGCGGCACGACCACCATCGTCGACTTCGTCATCCCCGACCCGAAGGAGCCGCTGCTGGCCGCCTTCCGCAAGTGGCGCGGCTGGGCCGAGAAGGCGGCCGCCGACTACGCCTTCCACGTCGCCGTCACCTGGTGGGACGAGTCTGTGCACCGCGACATGGGCACGCTGGTCAAGGACGAAGGCGTCACCAGCTTCAAGCATTTCATGGCCTACAAGAACGCCATCATGTGCGACGACGAGACGCTGGTGAACAGCTTCAAGCGCGCGCTGGAGCTCGGCGCTCTGCCCACCGTGCATGCTGAGAACGGCGAGCTGGTCTACCTGCTGCAGGCTGAAGTCGCCAAGATGGGCATCACCGGCCCCGAAGGCCATCCCCTAAGCCGCCCGCCGATGGTCGAGGGCGAGGCCGCCAACCGCGCCATCGCCATCGCCGACGTGCTGGGCGTGCCGATCTACGTAGTGCACGTCTCGTGCATCGAGTCGGCCGAAGCCATCGCCCGCGCCCGCGCACGTGGCCAGCGCGTCTTCGGCGAGGTGCTGGCCGGGCACCTGGTGGTGGACGACAGTGTCTACCGCAACCCCGACTTCACAGCCGCCGCCGCGCATGTGATGAGCCCGCCGTTCCGGCCCAAGGGCCATCAGGAAATGCTGTGGCGCGGCCTGCAGGCCGGCAGCCTGCACACCACCGCCACCGACCACTGCGTGTTCTGCGCGCCGCAGAAGGCGGCCGGCAAGGCCAACTTCGCGCAGATCCCCAACGGCTGCGGCGGCGTCGAGGAACGGCTGGCAGTGCTGTGGCACGAGGGCGTGAACAGCGGCCGGCTGACGCCCAACGAGTTCGTCGCCGTGACCTCGACCAACGCCGCGCGCATCTTCAACCTCTATCCGCGCAAGGGCCTGGTCGCCGCCGGCGCCGATGCCGACCTGGTGGTGTGGGACCCTTCGGCCAGCAAGACCTTGTCGGTGAAGACGCAGAAGAGCAAGGTCGACTACAACATCTTCGAGGGCCGCACGGTGCGCGGCCTGCCGGCGGCTACCGTCAGCCAAGGCAAGCTGGTGTACACGAAGGGCGAGTTGCGCACGGTGCAAGGTGCCGGGCGCTACCTGAAGCGGCAGCCCTTCGGCGCCAACTTCGACGCCGTCAAGCGCCGCGCCGCGACGCTGGCACCGACCGCGGTGGCACGCTAGGAGGGCGGCCGTGCACCGGAGACTGACGCCGTGGCTGCCGCTGGTGGCAGCGTGCGGCACCATGCCGGCGGCGGCCGACGCGGCGGCCACCGCGCCGTCGTACACGCAGGCGCTGCAGGACTGGCGCAAGCCCGAGGAACTGAGCGCCTGGGCGGGGCAGCGCTTCAGCTACGACGCGGCGCGTGCGCTGCAATTCTCTGCAACACAACGCAGTGTCTCGACACCGCCGGCCATCGCCGACCCAGCAGCCTTTTTCGAAGCGCCGGTCGGCGTGTGCCTCGATCTGTCGCGCTTTGCGGTGGAGACGCTGCGCCAGATCGACCCGCAAGCTGAAGCGCGCTACCTGATGATCGAGTTCGAGCCGGTGATGCTGAGCGGCCATACGCTGCGCCTGCACTGGATTGCCTCGTTCCGGCGTGACGGGCAGATCTTCTTCTTTGCCGATTCCGAGCGCCCCGGCCACATTGCCGGGCCCTACGCCACGGCCCGGGCCTTCATCGACGACTACGCCGCCTATCGCGGCCGGCCCGTGGTGCGATTCCTCGAGCTGGATTCGCTCCAGCGCCAGCCGCGCACGCTGGCCTCGCAGCGCCCCGAGGCGCGCTGAAGCCGAGCGTGCGCACCCTGCCCTGTTGAAAGGAGCATTCGATGGACACCAAGGTGAAGGTAGACATTGCCAAGCTGCGCATCGACGGCGAGCGCCTCTGGGCGTCGCTGATGGAGCTGGCGCGGATCGGCGCCACGCCGAAGGGTGGCGTGTGCCGCCTGACGCTGACCGACCTGGACAAGCAGGGCCGCGACTTGGTGAGCCGCTGGGCACGCGAAGCCGGCATGACCATCACCATCGACAAGATCGGCAACGGCTTCCTGCGCCGCCCCGGGCGCAACAACGCGTTGCCGCCGGTGGTCACCGGCAGCCACATCGACACCCAGCCCACCGGCGGCAAGTTCGACGGCAACTACGGCGTGCTCGCTGGCCTGGAAGTGGTGCGCACGCTCAACGACCGCGGCATCCAGACCGAAGCGCCGATCGAAGTGGCCTGGTGGACCAACGAAGAGGGGTCGCGCTTCGTGCCGGTGATGATGGGCTCGGGCGTCTTCGCCAAGGCCTTCACGCTGGAACATGCCTATGCGGCCAAGGACACCGAGGGCAAGACAGTCGAGGAGGAACTGCAGCGCATCGGCTACATCGGCCCCGAAGAGCCGGGCGCGCACCCGATCGGCTGCTACTTCGAGACCCACATCGAGCAGGGCCCGGTGCTGGAGGACCACGGCAAGACCATCGGCGTGGTGACCGGCGTGCTCGGCATCCGCTGGTACGACTGCACCGTCACCGGCATGGAGGCCCATGCCGGCCCGACGCCGATGGCGCTGCGCAAGGACGCGCTGCAGGTGGCAACCAAGCTGATGCAGGAGGTGGTGGCTTGCGCGCACCGCCACGGGCCGCACGGCCGCGGCACCGTCGGCATGGTGCAGGTGCACCCGAACAGCCGCAACGTGATCCCGGGGCGCGTCAAGTTCAGCATCGACCTGCGCAATGCCAGCGATGCGCTGTGCGAGGCGATGGATGCCGACATCCGCGCCGTGGCTACGAAGCTCAGCGCCGAGACCGGCCTGCCGATCGTCATCGAGCAAGTCAGCGCCTACCCGGCGCAGCCCTTCCATGCGGATTGCATCGACGCGGTGCAGCGCGCGGCGACGAAGCTGGGCTACAGCAACATGCCGGCCGTCAGTGGCGCCGGGCACGATGCCGTCTACATGGCGCGGCTGGCGCCGGCGGGCATGATCTTCATTCCCTGCAAGGACGGCATCAGCCACAACGAGATCGAGGACGCCCAACCCGAGCACATCACCGCCGGCTGCAACGTACTGCTGCATGCGATGCTGGAGCGTGCCGGGGTGGCCCCCTAATTGCTTGCAGAACACCCACCACAACGAGGAGATTCCATGAGCCTGACCCGTCGCCTGACCCTTTGCGCCGCCGCAGCCGCGGTGGCCGCCATCAGCCTGCCCGCCTGGGCCCAGAACAAGATCAAGGTCGCCGCCATCTACACCGTGCCGGTGGAACAGCAATGGGTGTCACGCATCGACAAGGCGCTGAAGGCGGCGGTGGCGCGCGGCGAGATCGAGTACGTCTTCAGTGAGAACGTGGCCAATGCCGACTACGAGCGCGTCATGCGCGGTTATGCCGAGAAGGGCAACACGCTGATCGTTGGCGAGTCCTTCGCGGTGGAAGCGGCGGCGCGCAAGGTGGCCAAGGACTACCCGAAGGTCAGCTTCGTCATGGGCAGCTCGGGCAAGCCGCAGGAGCCCAATTTCGCAGTCTTCGACAACTATATCCAGGAGCCCGCCTACCTGACCGGCATGATCGCCGGCGGCATGACCAAGACCAACAAGATCGGCATGGTCGGCGGCTTCCCCATCCCCGAAGTCAACCGCCTGATGAACGCCTTCATGGCCGGCGCGAAGGAAGTCAACCCGAAGTCCGAGTTCATGGTGACCTTCATCAACAGCTGGTTCGACCCGCCCAAGGCCAAGGAAGCCGCCTTCGCGATGATCGACAAGGGCGCCGACGTGATGTATGCCGAACGCTTCGGCGTCAGCGACGCGGCCAAGGAAAAGGGCAAGCTGGCCATCGGCAACGTCATCAACACCCAGGACAAGTACCCCGATACCGTGGTCGCCAGCGCGCTGTGGAACATGGAGCCGACCATCGACGTGGCGCTGAAGATGGTCAGGGACGGCAAGTTCAAGGCCGAGGACCTGGGCAAGTATTCGATGATGCAGTTCAAGGGCAGCGAACTCGCGCCGCTGGGCACTTTCGAGAAGAAGATCCCGGCCGACCTGGTGGCCAAGGTCAAGGCCAAGGAAAAGGCCATCCTCGACGGCAGCTTCAAGGTGGCGGTGGACGACAACCAGCCCAAGCCGACGGCCAAGTAGGCTCGCCCCGACTGGCGTGGTCCGCACGATTCGGAGTAGCATTAAGTATTACCTTTAACTACCTCGATTCGCGATGACCACGACCCCAGCAACCGCCGTTCGCCCGGTGGCGATCAAGCTCGATGCCGATACCAAGGAGCGGGTCAAGCGCCTGGCCAATGCGCGCCAGCGCACGCCGCACTGGCTGATGCGCGAGGCCATCCGCCAGTACGTCGAGCGCGAAGAAAAGCGCGAGGCGTTCCGGCAGAGTGCCATCCGTGCATGGGACGACTATCGGGCCGACGGTGCGCACCTGACACAAGGCGAGGCCGATGCCTGGCTGTCCAAGCTCGAGGCGGACCAGGACATCGAGCCGCCTGAATGCCACGACTGATCTGGTCGCCGCCTGCATTGCAGGACGTGCAGCGGCTTCTTCGCTTCCTGGCCGAAAAGAATCCGGATGCCGCGAGGCGAGCAGTGCAGGCGATCCGCCAAAGCGTGAAGGTACTTGCCAAGCAACCCGGCATCGGCAGGCCGGCCCAGGACATGGAGCCCGAGTTCCGCGAGTGGTTGATCGACTTCGGCGACAGCGGCTTCGTGGTGATGTACCGATTTGACGGCAGAACCGGGGTTCTATTGGCGCTGCGGCAGCAGCGGGAAGCGAGCTACTGATGCTGGCCGGTCCGGCACCATGAGCAGCGACACCGTCCTGCGCCTGTCCGGCATCACCAAGCGCTTCGGCAGCCTGGTGGCCAACGACGCCATCTCACTGGACCTGGGGCGCGGCGAGGTGCTGGCCCTACTGGGCGAGAACGGCGCCGGCAAGAGCACGCTGGTGTCGATCCTGTTCGGCCACTATGTCGCCGACGAAGGCACCATCGAAGCCTTCGGCCAGCCGCTGCCGCCGGGCCAGCCCAAGGCCGCACTGGCCATGGGCATCGGCATGGTGCACCAGCACTTCACGCTGGCCGACAACCTCTCGGTGCTCGACAACGTGATGCTCGGTACCGAGCCGCTGTGGTGGCCGTTCTCGCGCCGCGCCGCCGCGCGCGCCAAGCTGGTGGAAACGGGCCAGCGCTTCGGCTTGGGCGTGGACCCGGACGCGCGCATCGCCGACCTGTCGGTGGGCGAGCGCCAGCGCGTCGAAATCCTCAAGGCCCTGGTGCGCGGCGCGCGCATCCTGATCCTGGACGAACCCACCGCGGTGCTGACGCCCACCGAGGTGGAGTCGCTGTTCGGCACGCTGCGCCAGCTAATCGAACAGGGCCTGTCGGTGATCTTCATCAGCCACAAGCTCGACGAGGTGCTGCGCGTATCACAGCGCATCGCCATCCTGCGCGGCGGCAAGCTGATCGCGGTGCTGCCGGCCGCCGGCGCCGACAAGGCGCTGCTCGCCGAGACCATGGTCGGCCGCCAGGTGCAGATGCCCACGCGCCGGCCGCGTGAACCCGGCGCCACCGTGTGCAGTCTGCGCGACGCCACGGTGCAGTCCGCCGACGGCCGCAAGCTGCTCGACGGCGTGAACCTGGAGCTGCGCGCCGGCGAGATCGTGGCCATCGCGGGTGTCGCCGGCAACGGCCAGCAGGCGCTGGCCGAACTGCTGTTCGGCCAGCATGCATTGCACTCCGGCCGCCTGGAGCTGCAGGGCCGAGCGATGCCGGCCCGCGCGGCCGACTGGGTGCGCGCCGGCGTCGCCCGCATTCCCGAAGATCGGCATGCGGTGGGCATCGTCGGTGACCTGCCGGTGTGGGAGAACGCGGTGCTGGAGCGGATGGCGACCCCCGCCTTCGCGCGCGCCGGCATCGTCAAGCGCGCGGCGGCGCAGGCGCATGCGCGGCAGCTGATCGAACGCTTCGACGTGCGTGGCACCGATTCGATGGGCCTGGACACGCCGACCCGCGCGCTGTCCGGCGGCAACATGCAAAAGCTCATCCTCGGCCGCGCTTTGATGGGTGCCCCTCGGCCGCGGAGTACCGCAGCCGATCCCCCGGGGGGATCGGGCCCGGCTTGGGGCGGCCCAGCGCTCGGGCCCGGCGGCGACCCGGGCTCGGACAAGCCGGCGACGCTGATCGTCGCCGACCAGCCGACCTGGGGTCTGGACATCGGCGCGGTGGCCTATGTGCACCAGCAGCTGCTCGATGCCGTCGCGCGCGGCGCCGCCATGCTGCTGATCAGCGAGGACCTGGACGAGATTTTCGCCCTCGCCGACCGCGTGGCGGTGCTGCACAACGGCCGGCTCAGCGCGGCGCGGCCGGCGGGTGACTGGACGCTGGCCGACATCGGCCTGGCGATGGCGGGGTCGGAGGCCGAACATGCGCATTGAAAAGCGCGCCGTGCCGTCTCGCCGGCTGCAGCTGGCCGCGCCGCTGCTGGCCATCGCCTTCACGCTGCTCGTCAGCTCGCTGCTGGTGGCCTGGGCCGGCGCGCCGGTGGGCAAGGCCTATGCACTGCTGCTCGAAGGCGGTTTCGGTTCCACCTTTGCATGGAGCGAGACGCTGACCCGCGCCACGCCGCTGATCCTGACCGGTCTATCGGCCGCGGTGGCCTTCCGCGCGCGGCTGTTCAACATCGGCGCCGAAGGCCAGCTCTATGCCGGCGCGCTGGCCGCGGTGGCCCTCGGCGGGCTGCACGGCGGCGCGGGCTTCGCGCTGCACCCGGCGCTGCTGCTCCCGGCGATGATGGCTGCGGCAGCCGTTGCCGGGGCGCTGCTGCTGCTCGGCCCGGCGCTGCTGAAGAGCCGCCTGGGCGTGGACGAGGTGGTGACCACGCTGCTGCTGAACTTCATCGTGCTGCTGTTCGTATCGATGATGCTCGACGGCCCGATGAAGGACCCCACCGCCATGGGCTGGCCGCAGAGTGTGGTGCTGCAGGATGCGCTGCAGCTGGACAAGCTGGTCGCGCGCACGCGTGTGCACACCGGGCTGATCTGGGCCCTGGCGCTGGCGGTGGCGCTGTGGGCGCTGATGAAGTACGGCACGCTGGGCTTCCAGATCCGCGCCGTCGGCGCCAATGCGCGCGCCGCAGCCTTCGCCGGCATGCCGGTGGGCTGGGTGACGGTCAAGGTGGCGCTGCTGTCCGGCGCACTGGCCGGGCTGGCCGGTGCCATCGAGGTGGCCGGGCGCACCAGCTATGTGACGCTGGACATGTCGCCCGGCTACGGCTACAGCGGCATCGTCATCGCCATGCTCGCCGCGCTGAACCCGCTGGGCGTGGTGGCTGCCGCCGTGTTCGTGGCCGGCATCCTGGTCGGCGCCGACAGCATGAGCCGCGCCGTCAACGTGCCCACCTACATCGCCGACGTCATCGTCTCGGTGTCGCTGCTGTCGATGCTGGTGGCGACGATGGCGGCGCAGTACCGCATCGTCTTCGGCAGGCGTGCCGCCCATGCTGGCTGAGACCTTCGAGCTGCTCTTCAGCCTGCCCTTCTGGGTGGCCGTGCTGCGCATCGCCACGCCCCTGATATTGGGCACGCTGGGCGTGCTGCTGTGCGAGCGCGCCGGGGTGCTGAACCTGGGCATCGAAGGCATCATGGTGGCCGGCGCCTTCAGCGGCTGGCTGGCCGTCTACCACGGCATGGGGTTGTGGTCCGGCGTGGCGGTGGCGGCACTCGTCGGCGCGGCCTTCGGAGCGCTGCATGCGCTGCTGACGGTGACGCTGTCGCTTTCTCAGCATGTCTCGGGGCTGGGGCTGACGCTGTTTGCCACCAGCCTGGCCAGCTACGGCTACCGCGTCAGCTTTCCCAAGGTGAACAGTCCGCCCACGATCACCCCCTTTGCCGAGATGTCTGCGCTGCCGCTGCCGGTGCTGAACGCGCAGACACCATTGACGCTGCTGGCCCTGGCCCTGGTCCCGGCGATCGGCTGGTTCCTGATGCGCACGCCGGCCGGGCTGGCGCTGCGCATGGTCGGCGAGAACCCGGCCGCCGCCGAGGGCCAGGGCCTGAGCGTGGCCGCCGTGCGCTACGCAGCGATCACCGCCGGTTCGGCGCTGATGGGCGTGGCGGGAGCCTTCCTGACGCTGGCGGCCTTCAACGCCTTCTACTTCAACATGGTCAACGGCCGCGGCTGGGTGTGCGTGGCGCTGGTGGTGTTTGCCTCGTGGCGGCCGGGCAAGGCGCTGCTCGGCGCGGTCCTCTTTGCACTGTTCGATGCACTGCAGTTGCGCCTGCAGCAGTCGGGCAGCGGCTTGTTCGGCATCGCCGTGCCCTACCAGGTGTATCTGATGCTGCCCTATGTCTTCAGCATCGTCGCGCTGGTGCTGGTGGCGCGGCGCGCGTCCTATCCGCAGGCGCTGATGAAGCCGTACCGCAAAGGCGAGCGCTGAGTTCGAGGAGTCCTGCCCATGCTGCTGATCACCAACGCCACGCTGACCGACGGCCGCACCGGCCAGCGCATCCTGGTCGACGAAGGCCGTTTCCAGGCCATCGGCCCGCAGCTGCCGGTGCCGGAGAACGCCGAGGTGCTGGATGCCAAGGGCTGGCTGCTCAGCCCGCCTTTCGTCGACGCACATTTCCACATGGACGCGACGCTCAGCCTGGGGCTGCCGCGGCTGAACGTGTCGGGCACGCTGCTCGAAGGCATCGCGCTGTGGGGCGAGCTGAAGCCCCACCTGACCCAGCAGGCGCTGGTCGAGCGCGCACTGCAGTATTGCGACTGGGCGGTGGCCAAGGGCTTGCTGGCGATCCGCTCGCATGTCGACGTCTGCGACGAGCGGCTGCTGGCGGTGGAAGCACTGCTGCACGTGCGCGAACAGGTGAAGCCCTACCTGGACCTGCAGCTGGTGGCCTTCCCGCAGGACGGCGTGCTGCGCTCACCCGGCGCATTGCAGAACCTGAAGCGTGCGCTCGACCTGGGCGTCGACGTGGTCGGCGGCATTCCGCATTTCGAACGGACGATGGCCGACGGTGCCGAGAGCGTGAAGATCCTCTGCGAGCTGGCGGCCGAGCGCGGCTTGCCGGTGGACATGCACTGCGACGAAAGCGACGACCCGCAGAGCCGCCATGTCGAGACGCTGGCCTTGCACACCCAGCGCCTGGGCCTGCAGGGCCGGGTGACCGGCTCGCACCTCACGTCGATGCACTCGATGGACAACTACTACGTCTCCAAGCTGATCCCGCTGATGCGCGAGGCCGGTCTGCACGCGGTGGCCAACCCGCTGATCAACATCACGCTGCAGGGCCGGCACGACAGCTACCCCAAGCGCCGCGGCATGACACGCGTGCCCGAGCTGCTGGCGGCCGGCATCAACGTCGGTTTCGGCCACGACTGCGTGATGGACCCGTGGTACCCGATGGGCTCCGGCGACATGCTCGAGGTGGCGCAGATGGGCCTGCACGTGGCGCAGATGACCTCGCTGGACGGCATGCGCGCGTGTTTCGACGCGGTGACGGTGAACAACGCACGCGTGCTCGGGCTGTCCGATTACGGCATCGCCGTCGGCCACCCCGCCGACTGCGTGCTGTTGCAGGCGCGCTCGCCGATCGAGGCGATCCGTCTGCGTGCCCACCGGCTGTGCGTGATCCGGCGCGGCAAAGTGATCGCCCGCTCTCCGGCTATGTCAATGAGCTTGGACCTGCCGGGCCGGCCGACCCATTTGGACTGGACGGCCGCGCCACGCACCTGAACAGTGCCGCCGCACCCCGCGTCTGCGGGCCATGGCCAAAGACTTGCTTCGCTAGAATCGTTCGCAACCCGGACTGAACGCGCACATGAAACTCATCGGATCGCTCACCAGCCCTTACGTGCGCAAGGTTCGCATCGTGATGGCCGAGAAGAAGCTCGACTTCCAGCTCACGCTGGAAGACGTGTGGGCCACCGACGAGGTGCTCAAGGCCAACCCGCTGGGCAAGGTGCCCTGCCTGGTGATGGAAGGCAGCGAGGCGGTCTTCGACTCGCGCGTCATCGTCGAATACCTGGACACGCTGTCGCCCGTGGGCAAGCTGATTCCACCATCCGGGCGCGAGCGCATCGAGGTGCGAACCTGGGAGGCGCTGTCCGATGGCATCCTCGACGCGGCCATCCTGGCACGCATGGAGCAGGTCTGGACCGGCCGCAGCGAGGTGCAGCGTTCGCAGGCCTGGATCGACCGGCAGATGAGCCGCGTCGACAGCGCGTTGGTCGCCATGAGCAAGGGCCTGGGCGACAAGCCCTGGTGCATGGGCATCCATTTCACACTGGCCGACATCGCCGTCGGCTGCGCCATCGGCTACCTGGACTTCCGCTTCCCGGCCATCGCCTGGCGCGAGCGGCATGCCAACCTGGCGCGCCTGTCGGACAAGCTGGCGCTGCGCCAGAGCTTCATCGACACGCGTCCGCCGGGCTAAGTCAGCAGCCCCCAGGCCGATTCCTCGTCCACTTGCGCCGGCAGTGCCATCGGCTGCGCCGGCGCAAAGCTGTGCGCGCTGGCCAGCGGCCAGTAGTGGCGGTAGACGTTGTGCGGCCATTCGCCCTGGCCGCGCGCCGCGGCCAGCAGCGCTCCGGGCTGCACGAAGGGCAGCACGTTGGCCAGCAGCCGCACTTCGTGGTCGGCAGCGCGGCGCACGATGTGGAAGGCATTGATCTGGTTCGGATGGTTCAGCCCGGCGGCCTGCACCAGTTCCTTCAGCGCCTCCAGCGTGTTCTGGTGGTAACGGTAGACGCGCTCCATCTTGTCCGGCACCACCAGCGCCTGCTGGCGGCGCTTGTCCTGCGTGGCCACTCCCGTCGGGCAGGCGCCGGTATGGCAGGCCTGGGCCTGCAGGCAGCCCAGCGCGAACATGAAGCCGCGCGCCGCATTGCACCAGTCGGCGCCCAGTGCCATGGCGCGGGCGATGTCGAAGGCACCGATGACCTTGCCGGCACAGCCGATCTTGATCTTCGAGCGCAGGTTCAGCCCGAGCAGCGTGTTGTGCACCAGCAGCAAGCCTTCCTGCAGCGGCGCACCGACATGGTCGGTGAACTCCAGCGGCGCCGCGCCGGTGCCGCCCTCGGCGCCGTCGACGACGATGAAGTCCGGAACGATGCCGGTGTGCAGCATCGCCTTGCAGATGGCAAACCATTCCCACGGGTGGCCGATGCACAGCTTGAAGCCGGTGGGCTTGCCGCCCGAGAGGTCGCGCAGCCGGTCGATGAATTCCAGCATCTGCACCGGCGTGTCGAAGGCGCTGTGCTGGGCCGGGCTGATGCAGTCCTGCCCCGGCGGCACGTCGCGCGCCTCGGCGATCTCGATGGTCACCTTCGGCCCGGGTAACACGCCGCCGTGGCCCGGCTTGGCGCCCTGGCTCAGTTTGAGCTCGATCATCTTCACCTGCGGGTCGCGTGCCGCGGCGGCAAAGGCCTCCGGGTTGAAGCGCCCGTCATGATGGCGACAGCCGAAGTAGCCTGAGCCGATCTCCCAGATCAGGTCCCCGCCGTGCACACGGTGGTGCTGGCTGATCGAGCCTTCGCCGGTGTCGTGCGCGAAGCGGCCGCGCGCGGCGCCGCCGTTCAGCGCCAGGATGGCGTTGGCGCTGAGCGCGCCGAAGCTCATCGCCGAGATGTTGAAGATGCTGGCCGAATAGGGCTTGGCCCGGTCGGCGCCGATGGTCACGCGGAAGTCGTGCGTCGGCAGCCGGGTCGGCGCCATCGAATGGTTGATCCACTCGTAGCCGTGCGCATGCACATCCAGCTGCGTGCCGAAGGGCCGCTTGTCCGGGTCGCCCTTGGCGCGCTGGTAGACCAAGGAGCGCTGCTGGCGCGAAAAGGGCGCGGCCTCGTTGTCGGGCTCGATGAAGTACTGGCGGATCTCCGGCCGGATGTACTCC
>Ga0105103_10000123_pt1 | contig 40163 bp, 61 predicted proteins | sample PPLLaktember2015_2_FD_79107 | JGI IMG/M metagenome (GOLD analysis project Ga0105103, IMG submission 79107) | Freshwater sediment microbial communities from Prairie Pothole Lake near Jamestown, North Dakota, USA - PPLs Lake P7 Core (6) Depth... | ecosystem: Environmental > Aquatic > Freshwater >...
AATATATTTAATCTTCTTCTTATTGCAAATCTTCTTTTTCTGTTTTCGATATTCTGCATGAAGTTTCACAAATATTTCCGTATTGTGATTAGAAACTTTAATCATCTCAATATGTAAAAAAGACAGAGTTTGTAAATCCTCTGCCTTTCTGATATTGTTTACGAGTTCGGTATATCGTGTATCCATAGTTTGATTATATGGATAATTTTAGTATTTCAAATTATACTTGAGTATAGTATATACCTTCTGCTTGAGTTGACTTCATTTCGTTTATGTCATCGAGTATTCTTCCACCAACTGGATACTTGGAATATATCTCGTTAAATGTTCTGTATGCTTCAAGACCTTTCTTGGTGTCTACTTGGATGTAGACTCTTGGAATAATAGTTGGAGCAAAGTGTTCTCCGTTTATTCGTACTGTTTTTGTGTTCATATTAGATATTGTTAGCTGCGTTAAGTAAGATTATCCCTCAGAGGAATAAAGCGAAGTACGGATGTATTCCGTAAGCTCCTGCGACAAGCATTGCAAGAGCTGTTATTCAGAGGATTGTTTTCATTATTCTATATCGTAAGAGTCTGAGTAAGTTGCACCGTGTGCAAGTGATTGTCTTTCAGTCCACTCGTCTATATGTACTCTTTTTGTTATTTCTTCAAAGCATTCATTACTCATCTTGCTTCTTGCTATCAGTTGATTATTTGTGTCAAACATATTGTAGATGTAGCAAAAGTCGCTTCATTCGTTTAATAACGATTGCACTTTTTCTATTTTTTCAGTAGCATATCAGTGAGAGTCGTCGTAAGTGTTCCAGATACTGATAGCAATTCGTTGCATCTCCAAAAATATTATTGTATCTGGAGGAGTGTAGAATAGGTCTTGAGTTGTCATATACTGATTGGTTATTGATAAGACATGGGTATAGTAGCAGATAATTTCACAGTGTCAAATAAATTATACAAAGAAAATAAAAAAACCTCTCAAAAGGGGGGCGAGAGGAAAAACAGTGATGGTTTTTACTGTGTTCAATAACCAATAAAAAAACACAGCTCTTGGATTATATTCGTTTTTTGGTTTTTGTGAAGAAAATTTAGTCTCTCAAAATAAAATCTATTGCATCGACTGCTCATTTGAGATGGTTTCTTCTTTCTTTTGTGGTTTCTGGATGTTGAATTTCTTTGTGGAGTTCGGATCGGAGTTCTTCAATTTGTTTTTTGGTTTTCATATCTAAAAAGGTAAATTACTAAACTTCTCCTTCTCTCTTCTCATTCCTTCTTCATAGTATGCCTTCACTTCCTCAGGTCGTTCCTGTTGCATCTTCTCATACAGGCTTTGCTCTATTAGGTCAGGCTTTACAAGTCCTTTTTCATTTTCTTTTGAGAAGATATAATCTACTACATAGGTCTTTCAATCAATACTGATTGAGCCGTAGTGCCTGGCTACTGACAACTGGGAGTTTATCCAGTAGTCGTATGGTATGATGTTTTGCATGTTTTAATAGTTAATTACTTATTGAATAGTTATCTGGAACAAGGCTACTGTAATATTTTATTTGTTCGTCAGTAAATTCTTTAGTTGAAAGTATTGTTAATAGTAGATGTGAGAAGTTTTTTTCTATATTCCTCTTCAAAGAATTGATAGACTCATCGTTTTTATCTTTTAAAAATTCATCTAATGAAATCTGTTTATCTGATAATCAGTAAGCCCATGTTTTTCATTTACTAGAAACGTATCAGTAATCGCACATTGTATTTCAAACATCATTGTCCTCTTGAATTTCCTTATGGTTTCTATATTTGTAGATTGAAGTAGAAATATTTAGACGATGAATAGTTATTCATTTACTATCGTAGTAATTATCGTATCAACTCTTATCCTTATACCATTTTCAATCTATGTACTGTGATGCTTTTAATTTCTGTGATGCTTTTTCTTCCTTCTCTTTCTGTTTTGCATCAACAATAGAATTATAAGGCTGTAGGAAATGTCATCTCATGATGAACTCACCTTCAATCTCAATATCTCAATCTTTATTTTTTGTTACCTTAACTTTGTTTTCTGTCTGAGCTGTGAGTAGTTCCCACATACTTTCAATATCAAGTGAGAAATCAGCTCATGTTACTTTGTCATAACAAAATATTTTGTTATTCGCCCTTCCTCATTTTGAAATATATTTAAACACGATTGTTCAACTATATATTCATTGAGTACATTTTGTGAATTTAATTTTTGCGTAGTTAAACAACCTATCTGGTTCACTATACAAATGTAAGTAATCTTTGTTAATAGGAAATCTATCAACTCATTCATCCTTTCATGCACGAGGTATTACTTCTCAATTAACTCATACTCATTCAGAATAGTTCTTGCTTTTAGCAGGATGGTCTCAAATTCTTTTCATAGTTTAATAATTATACTTTTTAATAAATCGTTTTACTAGCTTCTTTTTATATTCAGTTGTTGGTTTGTACGGAAGAACTTGCTCTTCAAATTCTCTTTGGAATTCAAATAGTTGGTTGTGGAAGTTTGTTACTACTTCTATAAATTTGTTCATACAATAAAGTTAAAAATTACCATCTGCTACTTGGAAGCAGGTCATTCCACTCTCTCGATACATCTGAACGCACCGAGTTCTATCTTCAAAGACTCACTCTATGTAGTATTCTTTTGTTAGTTCCTCAAGTATTTCTCTTTTTACTTCGGTGTCTTTTCGTTTGTCTCATGTTTTACGCATGAATAACATAGAATTTTTTAAACATAGCTTATCTGATAACCACTGAGTAGTATCATCTACACAACTTCATGGTCTACCAGTAGCAAATATAATTCTATATCCTGTATCATACAATGATATAAGGATATTAGAAATATGTGTATTGAGTAAATCCTCAGACACTCTATCGTACTCATAAGGACTTCTACCATTCATGAGAGCAACTGTTCCGTCTATGTCGAATATGTATGCAGAAGGTAGGCTTCTGTCTTGTTGGATTGGTGTGAACATAATTATTTTTTACCAAATACTTCATTGCAGGTTTTCACTGCTTCTGAGAAATTACTATCAGCTAGATTAGAAACTGTATCAGGGTTATTGTACTTCTCGTCGATTGTGGATACATACTTGCTAATACATTTTTGTACAGGAGACTCCATATAGCTAGAGCAAAAGACTCTTCCAAAATCATTAGTAACAAGTTGTCATCAGATTACTTCACACTTTGTTTTTATATCCTGTATATCTTGGTTTGATTGAGTACAGGATACTAACAATGTAGCTAGTAGGAATAGTGGAATTAGTTTAGTCATTGGTATGTCTATAATTAAGTACTTTAGTTACAAGTTCCTTTTTTAATTTTTCATACAATTCTTCATTAACAGTGGCATAAGATTTAATGCACTCTAAGTAAGAAGAACTTCATGTCCTATTATCATCATCTAAGTCTTCAACTTGTTTAGCTTCAATGTAAAGATTGTTCATTTTATCTTTCAGTCTTTCTTGGTTTTTTACAGCAAGTAAGTGCATAAACATTATTTCTGAAAGCATTTGTTCACGAGTTCTCATAGTTAATTAGTTAGTTGGTAAAGTAGGTAATTCAATCCAGAAGTATTCAGACATTTGATGCCTTCATTCTAAATATCCAGAGTATCAAATGTAAGACTCTTTTGTTTTTTTATCTAATGCTACTATGAATGATAGTGGTTCTGGCTTTTGCCAGTTAGAGTCTTTCCAAGTTAGTTTAGTCATAGAATTATCTTAATGAAGAAAGTAAATATTTTCAAAGCTCATCTGACTGGTCTTTGAGATATGGTTCTGATAAGTTCCAAAGCTTAACAGCCTCTTCAATGTATCCTGTAAACATTCAATCATCATATGCACTTGTGTATAAATCAGATTGATTATTTATTTCTAATCATTTTATAACATCAGATAATACTGGTGGGTGTCAGATGATTTCTGCATTGTAAAGGATTTCATCTTCAAATTGATTTAATGCCCCATTCTCATAATACCTTGTTCAATCAATTCTAATTATGTAAGGTGTTGTTGACTCATGACTTGTTGGGTATCAAGACACTTCACAACCAAAGCTCAAGTCTTTTCTTATTGCGTTTAGTTCTTCCATTCGGGAGAACAGTTTATTGTAGAGTTCTTTGTTCATATGTAGTTTAATAAAATATTCTATACACTCCTGTCTTTTTATCACAGTCAATTAGTTGCCTGTATCAATCACAGGACTTTGACTTCCTTCTGGAAGCTTTGAATTGGATTTGCATTGGTTATTCACTTACAGGATAATAAACTCCATCCTTCAATTCATAGTATTCAGAGTGTCCTATTCTAATCTCTCCTTGTTCATTTGTCCAGTGAGCATAAGCTCAGTCCATTCATGTGAATGTGAGTGTTTCATCTCAGTGAACTGCTTTGGCTCAGAGAGGCAGGTTGTAGTAGATTGTTTGCATAGGTTAATTAAGGTAAGTGTTATACTTAATAAAATCTCTAGTTAATTCATTAGCTTTTTCAAAGCTAAGATGAAATATTAGAAACGACATATAAGCAAATCATACTGATATCCATTGCAATATAATTACAGTTCAAAAAATTGGTATAATAATTATTAATCGTATCATTCTAAAGTACTCTTTTTTTAGGTAGAGTTCTTTAATATATTCAAATATAGGTTTCATATTATTTAGAGTTAAATTTCTTAGTTTCTTTCTGGCAGAAATCTTCATACTTCTTTACTTCATCTTTATGTATTCTTATGTGAGTTCCATATCAAACATAGTTAGGAAACTTAGCTAGTTTAATGTAATCAATAATCCTTTCATCTCTTAGGTGTGTTACTGTTTGAACACTTATCTGAAATATATCAGCGAATTGTTTTTGAGTTAGGTACATGATAAAGTTTTAAGTAATAAATCAAGTGCTTCTTTCCTTTTGTACACAATACTTCATTGCGGAAGTATATCAAAGAAGGATTGCATGTTATTCAACTATCGCAGGAGTTTTACTTTTGTGTTCTTTTATTATCTTATCAACATCTTCAATAAAATAATCAAACAAATACGGGGTTCATAGATTAGTATACATATCTTTTAGAATACTAATAGCTTGTTTATTCCTAGACTCAAAAGTAGATTTAGATTTATCGTTATCTCTTTCAAGTTGGTAAACTAAAGCAAACCTAATTGCTTCAGAAATAGTAGTTAACTCCTCTGAGTTAAGACTGATTTCGTATCTTGTTGCGTTAATATTCATAGATAGATTATTTAAAATAGTTATAGTTTTGAATAGCACTCATTACTTCATTATTGCTAATACCATGGGCTAATCACGCATTAAATGCTTGAAGCCTTTGAGATTTTCTAAAAATATTAACTATACGATATTCTTCAGCATTAGCAGGCATTGGTTCTCAATGTTCGTTTACCAAAGAGCAAAAACATTTATCGTAAGCATCACAATTTTTGTGATATGTTTCTGCTATGTGTAAAGCAATAGGTTTAATATCTTTCAAAAAGTATCAAGTATCATTGTATGAGTCATCTGTCACGGTTACTTCATTTCCAATACTTCAATAGCTTATATTTGGATTTGTTTTAAGTATATCTCCCTTGTAAACTTCTTCATATTCTCCGAGTGGTCTCCATGTTTGTTTAGTTGCTTTCTTAGCAACTGGTTTTACTTTTGGTTTCATAGGTTTAGGATTATTATATATTATATTTCCATTGGTATCATCAAGCAGAATTAGCCTTTCATATTGCACATTTCCAAATAGCTGGTTGTTTTATTGATGTCAATCTTGAAGCTTCGTGGGTAGAGTTGTAATAATTTATTACGTGTCAATCTTTTATTTGGTAGACTTTTTTTGATGCATGGTGTTTACTTCAATTTCTTCATTTCCATCAGTTTGTATGCCTTCCTTTTGTATGCATATCCATATTGTTATCTTTTCTTGTTCCTAGAAACAAATTATCTACATGATTATTAGATGGGTTGTCATCTTTATGACATACGCATAGTGATTTTTTATTGTCAGTAAAAGAAAATAAATCTAATCAAAGAAAGCAACTCGCTACAAGTCTGTGAATTTGAGCTTTTTTTCTAATTCAATTATTACATAAAACAATAGATAGATATCATACTCCATGTAATAGTGGAGCAAGTATTTTTTCTTTTCCAAATTTAAGAGATTTAATTTTTCAAAGATTACTTGCTTGATACAATCATTCATATCAAGGAATATCCTTCCAGATTTCTTGTGTTTCCATAAAAATAAAAACCTCACATCATAGGGCGGAGTCGCTAAACAGAACCCTATGGTGTGAGGCTTATATAAATAAGCGACTCTCTTTAATCTGTTTAGCTTGTAATATTGTATTTAATTGTTTACGGTTGTCAAATAATCTGAGTGTCATCTACTAGAAAAGAAGATACATTTGCAATCCAGTTCTTCTTATTCCCTGTGAGGTAAGTTCTACTAATACATTCAATAGGTGTTGTATTGTTTACTATACATTTAGAGTATCAAAACCTCATTCAGTTTACTTTTGTCGTCCAGTATTCTTCGACTGACTCGAATGGGAATAGATTACAACCATATTGGTCTGTGTATCTAAAATGAAATTTAGAACCATAATTAAATCCATTAAGCTGTCTGGAGTGCACTCTTGTATTGTCATTGTTTATTTTATACTTAGTACCACCGAAATTATTACGACCATAGCAAGTACCACCTTGATTATCCTTTGCATAGTTCTGTCAAAGGTGCGACTCGGCAAAGGAGATACCAAGTAGTATTTCCCACATCCTTCCATACTTAGCTTCTGGAAGTCTATCTTCCGTAATCTTCTTGAGTGAAAAGTAGAGTTCCCACTTTCCACAGAGTGGAGAATTGGGAGCTACTGCACATATCCTTTCCATCAGTATCTCATCCTTCGTAGTCTTTACTTCTGTGCGTTTGGCTACCACTGGTGTGGCAGTGGCAACCGTTCAAGTGTTTGTTTGTTCCATAGCATTCGCCTGTGGTACAATAGGTTCTTTATACTCAGTACATTCTTTTAGTGGTTCTGCTGTACCTTTGTCCTTAGTGATGTTCTCACGACACTTTACGAGAGCATCAACTTCTTTCTGTAAGTCGTTGAGTTTAACATCTCGCTTAGTATCGAGATTAGTTATCTCTTGCTTGAGCTTTTCTTCCATCTGCTTTGGAGTAAGGTCTGGCTCATCAAGAGCTACGACTGCAAGCATTATTGTGGAGATTGCCACAATAGTAGCAACCTTAGCTGGATTAGTGTAAATCCATGTGATGATTAGTTCTTTCATATTAGTTATTTGTAAAGATATACTTCTTGAGGTCATCTCCAAATTCAGAGATGATTGTTTCTGTTATTTCTCATGACTTCATATGTTTTAAGATTGTTCAATCATTACTATAAACATTGTAACTTGCCCGCAATCAATTTTTTTCATTATAAATATAATACTTGCCATCACGATTATTCCAATCAGCCACCCATCCATCATTCAACTCGTCAATACGGTCGTTGACTTTAGTGATGAATGCTTTTTTGTTTCGAGCAAACTCTGCATCTTCTTGTGTTTGATAGTAATTTCCTGATGAATAAAGATAGTTATCTACAATATGATTAAGTTCTTTATACCTAGTTACATATCAACTATCCGTTAAATAGAAATATTTTTCTCATACCTCAGCTCTCCATCTTCCTTTCTTCTTTAACTCAATAGCCTTTGTTTGTTCTGGAGTTAACTCCATGTCGATTGTACGACCATCTTCAAGTGTAATTTTTGCTTTCATAGTTGGTTATTTTAATGATACTTCTACATTGGTAACTTCCATCTTGTTACAATCAATAACTGTTCATTGATTTTGTAATGCAAGTTCTAAGCCTTGCTTTGTAATTTCCTGTAACCTTTGTACATCATTATGAGATTGCAAGTTGAATACCTCGTTGTCGCATCTGCGATTTAGGTAAGCATAATTATCAATTACTACTATTTTCATAACTGATTTAATTGGTTGTTGAACTTTGCTTTCTCTGTAATCCGTTCAGCTTCTTTGTATAGGTCGTATCCTAGTGATACGGTTACTATCACTATTGTAGTGATAAGGAGAGCTTTAATGTAGAACATAAGTGAGGATAACAAAGTAAATGAAAGTTGATCAAAGAACTCAAGCTAATGCTCAGTAGAAAAAATCGTCATTCGCATTTGAGATAAGCTGTTCAATTACATTTCGTTGTGTTCCGATAGTTCGGTCTTTCTTCTTCATTTCTGCTTCATCTACTTGGTAGATAGTGAAGAGCATTTGTGCAATATTGCGATATGCTCGGATTGTTCCTTTTGGTACTCCGTATTTCTCAGAATACTCTTTGTTGGACATTTTTAGTCCAGAAAGCATGTCAACGTACATGCGATTGATGATTGTTTGCTTCATATATGATTGGTTATTGATAAAGCTCTAGTATCTTATACTATATTTTGACGATGTCAAATTAAAACAAGCGCTTTTTTGTAGTTTTTCAAAATCAAGTTTGCAACTGGATTAGAAATGGTCTGTCGCTTGATTATTTGAGTGAGAGTTGATGGGTTGAGCTTGGTAAGTTTGGAAAGTTCGGATTTGAACTTGCGTTTAGATCCAAACTCATTCAATATCTCTAAGGCTTGTTGTTTCATGTTATATATGGTAAGTTTCTTGGTAATAGTCGAGCATTCTTCGGAAGTCTCCATCTGGAGGTGGTATATTTGGGAAATCGTGGAGTATGGAGTCAATCATATCTTTAAATTCCTTTGTGTCGCAATCAGAAGTTCTTTTTTGCTTGACTACCTTTCTGCGTTTATCGAGTTTGTTCTTGGTGGTTTTCTTCGGAAGATACTTGTTTATGAGTGCTTCCTTAGCTTCTTCAAGTCATGGTCTTATTGAGTCTTTTGGCATTCACTTATAGATTTCTCACATGTACTCGGCTATGCAGGGAACGATAACACCGTGAAAGTATGCGTTTTGGTTGTTGCTTCTCTTTTGTGATACCTTCGCTACCTCTAGTGTATAATCCCCATCAGGAAGGCTAGATAATGTGCTTGCTAGTGGGTAGTTTGCTTTTATCTGCCCTCCTGATACTGATATACGGATTATCATACTATTTTATTACGAGTTTGTAGTCTTTCTGGATGTAAATCTTTTCGTCAAATACTATTCCATCGTTGTATGCTTTCTTAATCTTCGTTTTGTCTACTTCCTTCTTGACCTTATAGTATTCCTCTGGAATTACTGCTCCATCTTCAATAATGAGTTGCCCTGGAGTAATGTGAAGTGCGACTGTTTCGCCTTGGAGTGTTTTAATTTCCTTTATTCCTGACTCCATAAGTCTTTCCTTTGCGATTTCTCTGAGTCTTTCTTCCTGCTCTGTTGTTTCCTTGAGTCCTTGTTTTAGCTCGTTGATTTCTTGAGTGAGTCTTACAACTATCGGCACTTGCGAGAGTTCCATTTCCTTTCTCGCAATCTCTGCTTGGAGTTGCAGAGATTGGAGTGAGGTAGCTCGGATTTGTGGTACAAGTCATTCAACTTGTGTTTGGATTTCTGTTGACATATTAGTTAGTGAATTGTGAAGGATACTTTGCGATAACTTCTTGGATTTTTGCTCCCATAGTTTTTGAGATAGCATAATCTTGCTTGATAGCAGATTTTGAGAATACTTCTCCTTGTTCTAGTGCTTCGGTCATTTCTTTTAGTTCCTTTTCATTAAACCATGCTTTTGTTTCTTCTTTGTACACTGGCTTTGCATCGTTGGCACTATTGCCGTCATCGTCATCAGTTGATAGGTCGAGAAGTGCTTGGAGATTGTATCTGCGAGCATAAGTAATGCTTGAGCCGATTTCCTGTGGTTTAGTTCCAAATACAGGGAACACGGAAGTGATTGTCTCGTCTGTTTCTACGTCTACTACGGAAGTTGAGACTACGAGGTTTCAAACGTCGGTGTAATTCATGGAGTGTACTACGGAAAGACCTGAGTCGATGAGAGGTTGCTTGATTTCCTCAAGTATTCAAGGAAGGTCGGCATACTTCGATTTGAAGTGTGGGTTTGTGCTATCTTTAGAGATAGACTTACATTTGGAACGGAATGTTAATAGTTTTGCGTGGATTGTCATAATTGGTTAGTTAGAAAGGTAGTCATCTTCATCGAACTTTGATAGTTCATCTTCGAGTTCTTCTTCTTCGTCTTTTGCTATCTCTGCGAGGAGTGCGTTTTTGCTGTCTTCGTAGATAGCTGTTAGTTTGTCGCATTCTGCTTTGAGTTCTTCAAGTGCTGTAAGTGCGACTTTATTATTCGCATAGTCGGAGTCCTCAACATGAGCGAGGAGCAGATGAGCTTTATCGGCTATTTTATCTGCAAGATACTCCAAATCTTCTATTGGTGTTTGCATATTACGATTGGTTATTGAATAATGCATGGACATTGTAGCAGATAATTTCACGCTGTCAAATAAAAAAGACCCTTTTATGAGTCTTTTATTTCAAAAATTATCTTTCATTCCGTTCCCCATATCTTCCGTGCGTTGTTGGTGCTTACTTCACAGTCGTTGTGTTCGGTGTTTTTATAGAATACTGTATCTTTTAGTGATTTTGTAAGGTTGTCGGTATCAGGTCTTTGTTTGTGATATGTTCCAATCATTTCTTGATACTTCTTCTTGCTCGTGGATTTTGCGATAGGAAGCACGAAAATAACACTCCACCTATCTTCTATCATCGCTTGGGTTATCTCGTGAATTTGAGGGGATAGAATAGCTCTCAGCTCGTTCATTTTGAGATGATATGCTTTAGTTCTTTTGTCCCATGAGTTTCTATTTGAGCGAACTGCAGGAAATGGAGTGTAATTTATTTCTATGAGCATTTTTTGAAAATGTAAGGTATACCTTGTTTTTGGTAGTAAAGTGTGAACTCCCCTTTCTCTATATCCTCATCCTTCACTTCTGGGTTCCATTCTCTTTTTATATTTACCTTTCATCCTTCTTTCTTTGGTCGTATTCTTTCGGATTTAATGTTTGAGAGTATAAGTGATTTAGCTGTGTAACTAACCTCGCATGTTCATGCGTTGTAGAGTGTAGAACTTCCGATAGGGTGTTTGATAGTCCAGATTGATTGTTTCATATTATTTTTCTAAGAAAAGTTTAAGTTTTGAAAAGATTACATCGTTTCTTTTCCATTCTTCGTATCTTGGGTCTGTTGTAGACTTTGGTTTTGTTAGTTCCATAAATGGAATAGGCTTTCAGGAAACTATTATAATTGGTTTACCTTGTTTTTGGTATCGTTGTCATGCTCGGATTAGATTTATAATTTCTTTGTTTTTTTCGTAATACTCTTTGTGCCATTGTTTTTGGTAGTCGTTGAATTGCTCTCGACTGGTTTCGATCCATTTACTATTTGATTTCTTAAGTGTCTGTTTTCGAGTTCTTCACTTGGCTCGTTCTTTATCGTGGCAAGAAGTGCATAGTCATTTCCCTTTGTGCTTAAAATTGCAAGTTCAACATTTTATGCAGTGGTCAAAATTGTAAGACCATTTATATTTACCTGCTTGGATAAATAGTGTTTGTGTGTGTCAATGTGTTTTCATACTACCATTTATTAGATTGCTTCCATCAGTCGTTTGCTGGAGGTATCCAGTTCTTTCACTTGCAGGCACGAATATTGAAATCTGCCCAGAGCTTTTGAGACTTAAAAGTAAAATGTACCGTTCATTTTAAAAACATTTTCATCTTGAAGAACTCATTTTCACATTCCATATCCCCGTTTTTGTGTGCTGTGTTTATTGCTTCTCGTATCGTGGTATACTCACTAGTACCTGATATGTAAGCCATACACTTCTCTATGTCTCAAACTGTCTTTTCTGCGTAGTATCTGAGAGGACATCCCCACATTGAGAAATCGACTATTCATGGGAGTATAAACTTCTTGTTTACCATATAGCAGTCATTATGTGCCCATCATTCAATATGTACAGTGTTCTTTTTGTCGTATCGTGTTATGAGGTCGAATACTACTGTAACATTTTCTTCGAGAATAGAACCTGAATTGTAGATGATAGCTTCCACAAACATATTTATGTTTCTTTTATTGAGAGCAATCTTTCATTGTTCTTTCATTTTCTCTTGGAATGCGTCAAGAACTTTTCAAGTCATGTACTTTTTTATCCCTAGTTCTTCAATAATCTTGTTCCATGCTCCCATCCGTACAGAGTCTGACATTTCAATGAGCGCTCAATTTGTTGAGCTAGTGTTTTTTGCTATGTCCAGAAGGTTGGTATTTCCTGAAAAGGTTTTTACAAGTTTCTGAGCATATGATATTTTAGCGAGTCATTCTGCGTACATTTCTTTTGCTCGATTGTAATCTTGGATCAGGTTTTCAATTCTATCTGGAGTTTGTATCCCCATTTCCTTTACTTCTGCAAAGTATTCTAGTTCCTCCTCAAACTGTCCAAACTTAAAAGTGTTTTCAGTTCGTTTTTCGAGTCTAACTATTGCAATCTCAACTCCTGTTTTTCGTTCGGCTTCCGTAAATGCGTTTTGTTTAAATTCTACTGTACCATGTTGGTCGACTATGTTCTTGAGAAGTTTCCTTTTAGCAGAGAACGGATTACGGATAGTTTCAGCATTTAGAATGCACACTATTTTTGTGTTTCGAGCTATTTCCCATGCTTTTAGTAAGTGTTCATCTCAGTTATCAAACGGAGGGTTCATGATAATATAATCATAGTCCGTATCTGCTTCAAACTGGAGAAAATCATAGTCAACTATTTGTCCGTATTGTTTTGCAATCTCTCGGAGTTCTTCATCTAGTTCGATAAGGTGTATCTTTGCATACCTGTATCTATCTTTGATGTATCTGGCAATGTCTCATTTACCTGCAGATGGTTCAAGTATGGTTGTATGCTCACTTCATATTTTATCGAGGTACGGAGCAATCATTTCTGATATTAACTGAGACGGTGTGGGATAGAAATTTTTGTTGTTTAGAAACATATTACCATTTTATAAAATTACCGTGATACCACATTTTTGGTCATCTAACCTTTACAGGAACCATCTGAGTCTTTCCGTCTATGTGTTGTGTTGTTCCTGCGTATCCACTCATGAAAAGGTCTAAATCTATGTTTCCCCTCATTGTGTTGCATTTCCAGCAAGCTAAACAAAGGTTATCTTTGTTCTTTCCCCCCTTTGATTTTGGGTTGATGTGTTCAACTGTCGGTTTGTAGTATTTATCTCCAAGGATAAAGTCGTGTTCACAGTAAATACATTTCTTTCACTGTTCGTAGTACATTCGGAGTGTTACTCCTGCTGATGGTTGGTTTGCCATATCGTGATTGGTTATTGATAAGCGAGAGTAGTGTAGCAGATAATTTTACTGTGTCAAATTTAATCTAAATCAATTCACTTGTATTTGAGTCAGAAGCTCTTTTCGTAATGGCAAGGGAAACATAGTATTTGTAGATTGTTTTTATCCAGTCTGTATTTCTCGCCTCTACTCTTCGGAATTTTATGGTCAATGGTGTGAGCTTTGAGTTCTTTGAGAGCCTTGCCACATACTTCACAATTATGACACCTCTCGTTCCAGACTTCGAGAAAGATAGCCTTTTCCCCTCCTGTTTCCTTGAGTCGCTTTTTCTTTTTCTTGCTAATCTTGGAAATTGGCTTTTTTGGCTTAGGTTTAACCGTTTCTTTTTTGGCTTCTGCAATAGGTTTTTCTGTAAGTTTTTTCTTCCAGTCAGATGGAGGCATTTTTGGGAGCGATGATTTTGGGAATAACATTATCGTTTATATGCTTTACGAACTGAGTTGCTTCATGGTGTTCTGCCTATCTCGTATGGGATTTTTACTCCATCTTCAATAATAAACATTTCAGTGTTTCCAAATCCATCTGAGGAGAAATCGTACTTTCGTTTGAGTTTCTTGGTGTTCTCAATGTTGATAGCTTTGTCTATCCCTTGTTGCTTGCGTTTTAAGTTAATTTTTGCCTGCACGTTGTTGTATTCTGGTGGCTCTCCATCTGAATCTATCTTTTGAATAGTCCACCCATTGACTACACGACCTCGCCAGTTGATTGCCTCGTATATTCGAGCTGGATTAACTCCAAAATGTTTTCAGCACTCAATCATCGTTCGGAATACTATGGTTTCTCCATCTGGAGAGATTGCCTGGATTGCTGTGTTCTTTCGGTATTGTTGCATGTGGTTATTTTAGGTTATTGCCTTGATAATATTTTGAATTACTCATTCTGTCAATGCCAAATTTTCTTTTTGTCGTTCTCGTACTTTTTGTCGTACTTTGTTTTTCAATTCGTTTGGTAAATTTGCTATCATTTCCTCCACCATGCTAGAACTTTGACTCGCTGGCACTACTTTCGCAATCTCGAAACGGTTGTACAATCAGTTGTTAATTTGTACGAATGGAGGACAATCGTTGTTTTGGAGCGATAATTTGAGTGCGTTTCATCAATCGTGAGAGATTAGAATAGGATTTTCCATTCCTTTTATATAAACTTCGTAATGGTCTTTGTAAAGAATAATTGACATATTTTTTAAGTAAAATTGTAAGATGCAATAAATTGTTTTCGTTCTTTGCTTGCTGTAGTAGTCTTTTGTTTCGGAGGATAGATAGTCTGCCAGCCTTTTTCGATAGCTTCTTCCAGCATGGCAATTTGTTCAGCTTCGGAATAGTCCGAGAGTTTTCTGAGTAATAATTCCATAGCCTTATCAGTCATTGGCTTTCTTAGTTTTGCTCTGGATTGTTTAAAATCTTGGAGCAATAGTTCAAGTTCTGTTCTGTTCTCATGAATAATAAGCTCTTTAGTTTTTAATTCGCTAAATACATAAGTAGTATCTGAGGTTATTATCTGAGGTTTATTATCTGTATCATATATAACATCAGACCGTTTGGGTTCTTGCAAAAGACCGTTTGGGTTCTTGCAAAAGACCGTTTGGGTTAATGGACAATACCATTTAGTTCTATCGTTTCATCAAAATTGTTTTGATAATAAAAGTCATGCTTTCTCTAAATTAGAAATTATCCTTGAAATTTGCTTTGCAGTCCAAAATGGGAAAAGTTCTTCCCAAGCTTTTTCTGAGGAATAAGTCCAATATTTTCAATCGTGAAAGTGTCTTTCTGATTTATCTGCTTTATTTTTTGAACACCACCAACAAATATTTGAGTACATTATTGCTTCTTCTACTCATACTTGTTTCGCTATATTCTGATCGAAATCGTATTTCATATTTAATAACTATTATTTGTACAAGGAAAGTTTCATAATAAATATTCCCTGTATAACATCCAGGATGATATTTCTTTACAAATCTCCATAAGTTCAGTTAATTGTTCTTCTGGCACTCATACATTAATTCATTTCATCCCCATGTGGATACTTGGAGTTAAACGTATATTTACTGTATCAAATCAAAAATATAAATTGTGATACGACATGTGTAAATCTCCTGGTATTGCTACAAGATTTTCAATTCTGTTATCCGAATGGTCATGATTTATATGGTGTACATGAAAATCACTTGGTATTTTTCTATTTGTACACTTTTCGTAGTACTTTCTATGTTTCATAATATAAAAACCCTGTTTAATCCTCTATGCTGACTTTGCGAACCGAGACATGGAGAATTAAACAGGATTGTTATTTTGCAAAGTCATTTAACTCAGTTCGCTTTTAGCAGTATACTCAATTCCTTTTCCTTGTAAAACTAAAATAAAAAAATCTTCCTGGGATTGGAAGAAGTTTTGGCAATCGCTTGATTATACTGAGTCTCTTCCCTCAGTAGCGACAGGTTCGCCAAGGTGCTGCTATCCCATGTTATCGTCGTCCATCTAACGCTGACATTTTACTTCATTCAGTGAAGTGTCTTATTGATACTGGATAAGTGAGCCTATCGTTGATAATAGGTCTTAAATCGGTTTATACTCCGTCTTACTTGGATTTCTCCAATCATCTATTTTCGTATCAATGGTTGCAGACATGGGAGTTGAACCCAATCCTCCAGCTTATGAGGCTGATGTGCTACCGTTACACTTTGTCTGCTATGCAGGAGCAAGAGGGAGTCGAACCCTCATCTATGAAGTCTAGCTTCACATTCTACCAGTTGAATTATTGCTCCATATTCGCTATCACTAAGCAGTTGTAAGCCACTAGTGATAACTTGGTTGTGCTTTGTTTATAGCATTTCAGCTATTGCGTCATACTGAGTCGTCAGTACCTAGCTTGCCACCTCTTACAAAGGCTTCGTTGTGCTAATGAGTGAATTATGTTCGCCAAAACTATAATTTCACAAATTTAATTTTGGTGTTCTTCAAGCTAGTTATATAAGAGTAATATGCTTGAGTATTACAATGCATGTATCTTTCGAGCTAAAGCGATGCTGACTAACTACCCTCCGCTCCGCAGTTTGTAGTCGTTTGTATTATACTCCGATTTTTTACTTTTCAAATGTTTTTGGAGGAGTTCCACATTCTACCTTGTCTTGGATACTTAAATCCTGCATGCAAGAAACATACTCAAATGATGTTTTTTTCACTGGTACAGTGTCCTCAGGTGTTCATGTACGTAAATCGTAGTTTGTAGCCCCTATTGCTGAAATAACAGCGATTAAAATAAGTGTTTTCATAATTGGTTATTAAGAAGTGAGATAAATATATACGAATATTTCACAGTGTCAAATAAAAAAGCTACCGAAGTAACTTTTTCTTTTCCTGCTCCACGATAATTCGTAGAACTGTATCGGCTATTCGCCTTCTGACTTCCTCTTTTCAGATAACGGAGTGAGATGGACAGTTTGGATCTATCTCCTTATGAATTTCAAACCTTGCTAACATTCTGATATTCTTAACAGTATCATCATCGAGAGTGTATTTATGGATAGGTTTCATTCCTCATAATGAAATTATCTAATAACGCGTGAACTTTCTCTTTTGTTGCATTCTGGACAAAGTCGCAGAACTCGTTAGGCATTATCGTGTATGTGATATAAGTAGCCCCTTCTGGATTTACTTCTTCATCAGTTGGCTCTCAACTTTTCCAAACTATTCCTCTGGCTGTTCAGTCTATATGCCGAAAAATTGTGATGTCTTGCATGCTATTTTGGAATATATGGTAATTGGTATTTTTGGAGTCTATGGATTTCAACCATGACTGCTCACATTACAAGGTCGCTTACATGACTCCGAAATTTGTCTATTCGTTCATCTACCTTTGTGTAGTTTCCAAGCCTTCCTTCTTCAACTGCTTGGAGCTTCAATACTTCTTGAATGACTCAATCTGAGATGGGAATAAGCATAATGAGAAAGTTATAATCTCATTATATGTGTTTACGGATTATTGCAAGTCGTTCCTCGAGAGTTCCAGTAAGAGTGATGTATGGTATTTTGTATCGTTTCAGATATTTGAGTATCTGCAAGTCGATAATCTTCTGATAACTATCATCTTCAAATCTTACTCAATCTTTCTCCAGAGGAAACTCGATAGGGATATAGAATACTAAATCGTATGGATTATCCTTCAAGTGCATCTCTGCCATATCCTTGAGCCTTGCTGTCATGCTTGGTCTACACATGGTTGTTGCATAGGCTAGAACATCAATCACAGTTCTATCTGATATGAAGTCTTGCATGGTGTTCTCTGCTTCAATCTGCTTCTTCATTATCACTAGCTCAAAGTCGTCTAGTTCTTCCTTTGATAATGTATCTGGGTGTCATTTCTCTGCAATAACTCATCTGGCTATCTCTTCGATGTGGTTGCTAAAGTTTCTAGCGATGGAGCTTTTACCTGTTGAGTGCGAGCCTGTTAATCCTATTCTCATTGTGTTAAAATTTAATTATATTGTGTTAAGCCACCCTCTTTCTTCCATGTGGTTTAATGCCTCATCTAGTGTTTCAAGGGGGATAAAACAGTATTGGCATTCTGCGTGAAACTCTTTGTTCATCATAATACAAGTTTCTCATTCGTTATCATATTCATTTGTAGAAAGTCAATTCTCTGTAAATAATATTCATCACTTACTCATCTTTCTTTCATACTTCTTACTATGTTCTTCGGTTAGCTTACTTGTATCATAGTATCCTTTGTTTCTTACAATGTCTTGTAAGTATTCAAGCTCAGAGTATTCCGAGTCGTCAAACTCTTTGTATAGGCTTGATAATCGTGTGTGTATATCTTCAAAGTAAACAAATCAGTTTTCTATGTACTTTTCAGGGAGTATAGAATGTTCCACTTCTGTGATACTTTCGTACAGTTTGTAGAACTTTTTAAGTAGGTGTTTGTTCATAAAGGTTATTAAGTGTACAATACTATATACTTGAAAAATATTTATATGCAAGTTAAAAAAGAGACTACTTGAGTCTCTTAATTATTACATCAACTGTATCATAAGTGTTTCTTAGTATCTTTACAAATCAAGGCTCACTATGCAAATTCATGTCTTTATCATATCTTCCTTGCCCTGCGAGTGCAGGCACTTGTATTTGAGTGTAGTTCTTTCACTCTGACATCTTGAGGTTGTGTTTGTCTCCAGATAGAATAACTGTATACATTCAGAAGTCTGCGTGTGATACTATGAGTTTCTCTGGTGCTTGGTTTCCTATGTTTCAATCTCAATGATGGATAATGTATTGTATGCCATCAAACACAAATACATTTATTCTCTCTTTAAAGTATTCCACTTCTATTCCGAGTTGTGATACTCCTCGTTTAATCATTTCGTATATCACTAGCTCTCAAGTTCTCCAGTGGTCATCTTCTTTGTTTTGTGTGAAACGTCAGTGGTTCCCACTTGCCGCCTTGAAATATACCTTCTTTCCACTCTTAGCTATTGCGTACAACCATTTCTCAAATATGTTTACTGTCTTCATAAGTGCATCAAATCAGTATCCGTAGTTTGCATCAGTTCCATATTCTATTTGGCTTTTGTGCATTCACCCTTGTGCTAGTGTTTCAACCAAATCTCCGAGACAAGTAATCTGAACAGTCTTTGCTTTACTGTTTACTATATCTTGAAGCATAGCATCGAGTCTTCTGATAACTCCTGCTGTATCAATCTTTCCGAGATGAATATCAGTAAGTACATAATTTATAGCTTCATCATTTTCCGACACCTCCACAGGCTCAAAGTCTAACTCCATAGGTTGGTGCTTCTCGATAGCTTCTTGTAGCCTGGCAAGTTTATAATCGAAGTTCGCCTTTTCCTTCAACGCCTGTTCTGCTCGTTTCTTAAACTCTTTATCGTAGGTCATTGTGAACTTCTCTACCTTTGTGTCGATGTGGTCTTCAATAGCTTTATGAATAGCATGTGCCTCATCCTCTGGAGATAGACTCTCAAGTGTGTGTGGACTTACTACATGCGAGTCCTTGTAGAGTGATAGTTTACTCTTGATTGCGTTCCAAGCTTCTGGCCGTAGTTTGTACTTAACTCTCATAGCTTCTCCAGAAAGATTGTTTCCTTTCCGAGAGAAGTCTTTGAACATCTTGTCTATCTGTGCAACTGGAATAATGAAGGTTTGCTTTTGAGTTGTGAGACTGTAGCAGAGTTCTCCACCTTTTTCAATAACCTCATACGGTTTCTTGTCTTCCTCTTCGTTAATCTGCTCAATAGCTGTTGTAAGTTCTTCTCAGATTTCATTAAGTGATTGTCTGATACTAGCTAATTGATAGCTTACTGTTCGTTCCGAAACGATAATATTGAATTTCTTTTGAATAAGAGCAACCAACTTTGGTGCTGATTGCTCTTTGTTCTGGTCAATAAAACTTCGTACTTTGTTCTTTAGTTCTGGTGTAGCTCTATTGAATTGCATGGTTATTTAAGGTCATTGATAATTAGTTCAATTAACTCCCACTTGAGGAGTATCTTATTTCACTTAAACTTTGTCTTCCTTCCTATCTTTTTTAGCATTGTTTTGTATGCAAGAACTGTGAGTCTAGCTTTTGTTATTCTCTCGCCACTGTCGTAAATTTGTGATAGTTCTACTCCGTAGGCTTTAGCTATAACCAATGCTCCCCATAGTCTAGTGGCTTGCTCTGTATAGTCAGTGTATTCTGTACTCCACCAACCTCGAAGCTTCGCATACTCTTGCATAATAAACGGTTTATCCGATTTATCAAGTAAAGCATAGCAAGTAAATAGACATCCAATATCTTCCCACTTAATTGTGAAGTATCCTCGGTCGTGTACTGTATCTCCCCAAGAGTTTGGGACTATTACTCATTCCTTAGAATAGAATGGGAAATAGAATGCGTGTCCTTGTCCATTTCCTATATGTGCATACTTTCCAGTCTTGCTCCAGTCAATAGTGTTAGAACCTGCACAGATTGGTTTGCCACTTGCTATTGCTTCCTTGAGTGCATCTTTAGTTTTGTCTACTACTGCATATCCTGTGAAGTCTCATTTATCTCTGTAGAGTTTCACTCATTCTTGAATGTACCATCAGTTAATTTCTGAATATCCTCTTTTGATTGCTTCTTCAAGATACTCTACCCCAGTTTTTCTAGGGTAGTTAGTAAGCTCGAACTCTCCAAACTCTTTTCTATTCATATGGTTAATTGCACCTGCTGGAGAGAACAGAGTACAACGCATGGTGTTTCCTTGATTTAAGATTTCGTTCTTGAAATCTGGGAGTATTTCCTCAGGAACATCTGTTCGAGGTTTTACGATTGCTCAGAACTTAAAGTCTCGTTCATCTGGGCAATCCTTTACTCCGTTTGGTTTTAGGTATAGTTCGTTCATTTTGGTTGGTTATGAGACTGTAAATGTTCCGTTGCTTGTAAATGTATGGATTGTATTTCCTCCACTTGTAGTAATTGTTCCTCCAGTCGCTGTTATTTCTCAAGTAGTGTAAGAAATTATTACTACTCAGCTTCCTCCATTTCCTCAGTTTCCTAGTGGGTTTCATGCTCAATCACTACCATTTCAACCTCCACCTCATCAGAGTCAATCTACTCAGTTTACTCAACTTCAACTTATGTTTCCATTTCAACCTCAACCGAGTCATCCTAGTCCTGCTGTTCAGTTACTGTCGTATGTACTTCCTCCACCTCCTCATCCGTAGTAAACTGATGAGCCAGATATCGAGTCAGCTATACCATCTCATCCATTACCTCATGTTGTTCCTGTTCAATTAGCTCATACTGAACCGGCACCACCTCCACCTCCACTTCAATAAGCTGGAGCAGTTAATGCATGAACCCCTCAATTATTTCATTGTAATGATGTTCAAAGTCAAAATATAATTCATGGATTTCATGTACCTCAATTTCATCCACCACTTCAACCGTTTAATCCAGAAGAATTAAGATTACTTCCACCCCCACCACCTCAAACTGCTAAGTAAGAGAAGAGTAAAGAGTTTGTACCACTATCTCATTGTAGACTAGAACTTGAACTTCATAGTCATCAAGTCCCTACAGTTACGGTATATGAACCTAATCATATTGGTATAGATGTTTCTTTTATAACTCCTCCTCCTCCTCCTCATGCTCATGCTGCAGCTCATGCTCAACCTCCTCATGCTACAATAAGTGTGTTTATTTCTCAAACTGGATTAAATTCTATTCAATCTCAATATAGGATTTCTATTTCATCTAAATCAAGGACTCTATCGTATACACGCAACTTAGCTAAACCACATTCCATAGTTGAATCTGTACTTGTCCATCTTCAATTTATCTGGAGAGATTCTGAATTTAAGATTGAGTTTGTAATAGTTCAAGTATATGTAATTAAAGAAGTTGATACACTTACTCAATCTACATAAACTGTGACTCATAAGTAACTGCCACTTCAATCATAAGTGAATGTTACATAATGCCAATCTCCATCATTAAAAGTTGATACTGTTTCAAGCCTTATATTATCTGTTGCACTTGTTGCGTTATATAACCATATTCAATACTTTCAGTTATTCATTTCAATCCATGTTCATTGATTGACTCAAGATTGATTTTGTTTTGAAAAAATGTGCTTATTGGCTCAGTTATCTGTTGTTTTATGCCAAAATCATTTAGTGAATGGTTGTGTGTATTCCCAATTTAGAACATTTCATAATGAAATATAGCTTGAAGTTGATAAACTTGCGTAGCCTGCAAAGTATCAAACTAATGTATCAGTTCAATCAAATCAATTTCCACTTGTATCAAGGCTATTAGTTGCAAGTAAATATTCTGCTTCTAATCAATTTCTTGGAACTGGTGGTGCTTCTGCTACCACCTCTTCTCCAAGAGCAGTAATAATCGTTGAGGAAGTTCATCCGTTGGAGATAACCGATAATCCTTCAATGGATTGAGTCAGCCATATTCAGTGAGACCTTCATGCTGGTATCTTTATACAGTCAGCTGTTGTAGCTGTTCAGTGTGCTGTGAAGTGTACTGGGTAGTCTCCTCTATTTTGAATACTTACCTGTTGTGGTAATACTCAATTACAGAACTGATTGATAGGCACAAACTGTGCTGTGGTTGTTACATCTATTTGCATACTATTGTTTGTTAGAGAAATACTCCTCTGCTATTCTTGCTTTTTCGCTAGCTATGAAATCAGCTATAAGCTGTTTACGATGAGTAGCGATTACATCTTCTTTGTTATCTTCTGTGATAGGTTGATTACCTTCTACGAAAGGTACGATATTCTGGAGAAACATCCTTCCAGCCACCTCTACTGTGTAGTAGTATTGTCAGTTTGCTGGGTTGTCAATCTGGTGTCCGTTGTAGAGTTCATCGAAAGTATGGAGGTTTACTGGAACTTTGTTTAGCTCTGCTTCAACTTCTGATAGGTCGATAGTTGCAATAAACGCATCGTATTCTTCTTGAGTGTAGTTTTTGATTTCGTTTTCCATAAAGGTTATTGTTAAGGGGTATAGATATCTAGTATTGCAAAGTTGTTAGTTCCTGTGGATGTTCAGCCTGTGATATATAGTTTTCAGTCAATTACTCATCTTGCTCAAGCATATCTTGCAGTTGGGATATTTGCTAGAGTAACCATATTGTTTAAATACGGAGAGTATCTGTAAGTTTGATTTCGTACTGAGCCGTCTGTTCCACCAGTAATATAAATGTACTCTCAGATGGTTGCTTGTATTCCTAATTGTTTTCCAAGTGGCAATGCAGTTTTTGAAGTGAATGTATCAGCAACTGTATCATACTCATAATTAGTAGTACGAGGCGTACTTCAACCCATTATATAAATATTATTACCATAGGCACTCGCAGAAGCATTACCTTTGGTTGTTGGGAAGTTTGCTATACTCGCCCAAGAGTCAGTTGCTTTTGTATACTTATAACAGTTGTTTACATTAACAGTTGTAAATCCTCCAAAACAATAAATAGAAGTTCCTACTACTGATGATGGGAAGGCTTCTGCACTGATTGGATAATTATTGAGAGTTGTCCAAGAGTTTGTTGTAGGATTGTATTTCTGTACATCGTTCGTTACTGCTGTTGTACTTCAACCGATACAATATAATTCCCCATCTAATACAGCACTTGCTCCGTTTCTCTTAGCTAAATTCATACTAGCTAAACTACTCCAAGTATTTGTAACTGGATTATAGCCTTCTGTGACAGCTGTTGATACTGTTGTAAACCCTCAAGCCACTATAAGTATTCAATTTACAGCTCAACCGAAAGTTTGTCTGCGAGAAGTTATCATGCTAGCTCCTGTACTCCATCTGTTAATCCATGATTGACTACCGAAGCCGATAGTTCATGGGCCACTTTTTGCTGGTAGATATTTCATGTTTAAAATGTTTCTAATACTACTACTGAGTTTCCACCAGTTGTGATAAATGAGTAGCTAGGAATTGCCTGAGTTACTGGTATTTCAAAAGGAGTATCAGCAGGGATTTTAATACAGTCGGTTGCTGTTGCTGTTCCGTACTTTGTGAAGAATACTGGATTTGCTCCAAGATTACAGATTACAATAGATTGTATCGCCTGATTTTCTTGAATAAATAAACTTCCTGCTACTGATTGTGCAGTTGTTGTCGCTGTAAATGAGTGTCGCATAATTGTTAAGTTAAAGTAATTGTATTATATAAAAAAAGCCCTTTAAAACAAGGCTACTTCGTTACCATCTTCTCTATAAATCATCGAACGATAGCTATAAGCCCTCCGAGAACTTTTGAGATTGCATCAAATTCCGTGATTTCCTTCTTTGTATGCATGATATAGATATTCTGAATAGACGAGAACAATTCAGCACCTATAAATAGTCCGATAACGGCAGAGATTGCCATTTGATTACTAAGCCCTGTGAGTTTAATAGACCAACCGAGAAGAAGAAGCATAACAAGAACAAACACTTTTGACATAGCACCAATCCAAAGACCTCTTGAGGTAATATCTCACTTTCCGAGAGCAAATCTTTTCCCAAGTCCTGTCATTGTATCAAACACCATAAGTGCAACAAGTAATCAAAACATTTCTGGGGAAGCTCATACGTATTCTACTGCGATAACAATAGTAGTATATCATAGTATTTTTGCTGTTGTTATTTCGGTAGTCATAAGTAATTGAAGTGATATTTTCAGAGGTTTTTGACTAATTTATAGTATATCCATGCTATGCACTTTCTACAAGAATTATCTTGACTTTTTGCAAGCATTAAACGATAAAACATTGAGTCGGCTCTTTCTCTGTCTCTCTCTGTTCCTCATCTAGTATAGGCTATATCGTGATATCTTGCTGCTGTATGGAATACTCCGTTATAGGGTAGTAGATAACGGAGTAAGCCCCATGAATTTGGTCAAAGTCAGATATTTCACTTTGATAGTCTCATTCTAGTGGAAGTCTACCCACCCACTTCAAGTATACCCTTGAAACTTTGTCCCATTCCATCTGATTGCCCCTGCTGTTGTGCTTGATGAGTCTTTTAGAACTATATTATCAAACAAGTTTTCACGTGTTGTTTTCTTTGTCTCTGACTCTGATACATCAACGTATACAAGTAAGTCTGAGTTCTCAGGAGTTCCTGATGGGTATTCTGATATTTTTGACATAAAAGGTAAATTAAATTCTAGTAATTTCAAAAGCATTTGAAGCAGTTGAACTTCAAACTACTGACATATTAGCACTAGCAGTTGATTTTATTTGCACTTCGTAATAGTCTCCACTACTCGCTACATCTGCAACACTTACATCAAAACTATAATCTTGGTTTCCAGCTCCTCCAGCATCTCTCAAAGGTCTCTCAAGAATAAGAGTCGTTCAATTCTTTAAGATACCTATCCAGTTAGCATTTCAAGAGGCTGCAGATTGAAAGTAAAATCAAGCACAAATTCTATAAGTTCAAGAAGCTGGTACTGTAAGTCTTGGATTATTTGTGATATTGTCATGAAAACTTGAAGTATCGTATCTTTCGTTATTGAAATTAAGTGTTGTCCAAGTGTTTGGAGTTGCTGATGAAGCCTGTGCAGTTCCTGTGTAAAATACACTCGCTCCGATAGATTGTGCTGATAGAGTTGTTCATGAGAGAGACAAACCACTTCATACAGTTAATTCCTCAATCGCTCCTGTGCTTGCTGTTCCTCTTCCGAGAAGTTTAGCCGTTGCCATTGTGAGTCAGGATGATCCAACTGCCCCTGCACTTGCGTAATCAGTTCATGGAGTCGCAACACTTGCTATTCAACTCGTAACCTTTACAAGTCAAGTATCAGTTGACCGTTTCAAAACCTTACCACTTGTTCCAGAGAATAGTGCAAGTTCATTGTTTACGGAAGCTGATGGGAAAGCTCCCTCAAGTGTAGCAATTTTATAAGAGTGCGAACTTGTTACAGCCGAGCCGTCAGCACCAACCTTTGCTTCAAGTGCTTCAAGTGCATCGTTGTAATCGTTATGAAACTCCGAGTGAGTTCTTCCACCCACTTCGGTTTCCGTTGTTGTAACTGTTGGGTCTGTGATATTTGTAAATGTATCCAGACTTGATGGAAAGTTTGTTGCCATAGTTAATTGTTATTGTTAGTATATGCTTTATCGTAAGCAATCGGAGCATCATATGGGAAATCTCAGTCATATCACATCCTTTTCCTTACATTTGTTCTATTTGTATACTCTTGTCCGTTCTCCTCGCAGATAGGATAGCCAGTCTCATCAAAGATTGGCTGTCCTAATTCATCCAATATAGGATTGTTCGGTTGTTGTCTATTTCTGAACATAATCAGGTTTTAATTTCTTGGCTTTCTTTGCTTCCGTTGCTCCTTTCGGTACTTTCGGAGTGCTGATATTTTTTGGAGCTTTTCCAGTGGCTTTTTTGATTATATCAATGTACTTTTGTGGTATAGGAGTTGCACCTCTTGATTTTATAAATGTTTCGATTGCCTTTGTTGCTGCGTTCGCTTCCGTTTTTGTCGCATACTCATTAAGTTTAATAGCGAGCTTTGACATGTTAGAAGGGGAAAATATATATCTTCCAGAAGCTCAAACTGCTGCTCCGATTGCTGCATTCTTTAACATGTTCATAGGGTCGTCTGCTGTCAAGGCTCAAATTGTACCACCTATTCATGCTCAAGCCACATTTACAAGTGAAAATACCTGTCGTGCTTGGTCTTGTGCAATCTTTAGACCGATAGACTCAGCGAGTGCAGAAGCAACTTCATAATCTTTATTGCTCGCCCTAAATCATGGTATAGCTTCGTCAAGATACTTAGATGAATTTTTCCATATATCTTGGAGTGCTTCTTTTTGGAGTGAGTCAACCCAATCTCCAGACTGTTTGAATATTCCTCCTTTGTCTGCTATAAATGTACGAGCCTTATTTAGTTCTTCGGCTGTAATCTTATCTTTAGCAAGAAAATCATCAATAAAAGAAGTATATTTTGTGAGTCAAGCAGTTTCTAGTTTTGGCTTAAGTGCTTCAAGTCATTTCTTCATTTCTCCTGCAACATCGTCTGAAACTGTAACTTTACTTGATTTCAATAAATTCTGTGCCTTTTCTCTCGCTGATTGAGCTAGTGAATTAAGCTGACTAACTCTTGTATCGAGTTCTCATGATATCTTGTTTTTAAGTAGCCATTTGGAAGCTGAGTTTGCGTCTTGGAACGCAGGGTCTCATAACTTATTTAGTCGCTCGCTTGCATTTAATAGCTTTGATGGAGTAGCGATACCAGTGCCAATCAGTCAGAGTGGTAGTTTTTCAGTAAGATATTTCTTTCCAGCTGATAATCATACTCAAGCTCAAGCAAGACCACCTCAAAGCAAGGCTCCTGTTCCTAGTTCTGTTGGTGTTCCTATTCTTCACTCATTTACAACATTGAACTTAGCTGTTTCAATAGCTCATTGGGTTGCTCAGAGTCCTATTTTTCCGAGAGTTCATACATCTTTTACCTTTCAAAGAACACCTCCAGGAGTTAATATAGATGATGCAACAGCTCAAGTAGTCAATCCACCTTTGTATGCTCACTCGTTTTGTACATTGAAAGCCTCTTTGCTTCATTTTAGTAACATTTCTTTAGTGTTTCTAGCAAACTGTCATACACCACCTTTATTCCCTCATGTAAATATTCAACCATACGATACAGTATCCGAAAACGGAGCAGAAACCACATCTCAAGCAACTTCTAGTATTCCTCCAACTGCTTGGTATGGTGCTTGTGATAATCCTGCGAAAAAATCCCCAATACTTGAGGCTGTGGAGCTTTCTTTTACTGGTGCAGGTGCTGGAGTCTGTATTTGTGGCTCGTATCATTCTATTTCATAGCCTGCATTTAAAAGAGCATCAAAACCTGCATTCTTATCAGGGACATTTTTAAGAGCCTCAACAACTTCTTGTCGTGAGAGCTTTTTTGGTACTGTTTGGCTTTGTGCTGAAAAATCAAACATACTTGGTTTCGTGTCTCTCTCTCATTTTACATTTAGTTGAGAGAGAGCATATTGAGAGAGTGCCATTAGTAGAGTGGTTTAGACATATAAGCATCATAACTTCCTTGTTTTTGTGTTTGTGTTGGCTGTCCTGTCATTCCAATTCCTGCCTTTAGATTGTCTGCCTGTGCTTTCAACTCTCCGTAAAGAGAAACGAAACCAGATACATCTCTTCCACTTGCTGCGAGTGTTCGGAGTTGTTGTTTATACCCTTCTGCTACTGTATCGAGTGTCATCGCAAGAACTGCATCGTTTACAGCATCCGTACTAGTAAGATTTGGGATAGTCTTTGCATAGTTTTCAATATCTTGGTCAGTCAACACTCCAACTTCTCCGTATACTCATCGAGCAAGATTTGGTATAAGTGCTGAGAGTGCTGCCTTCAATACTTGGGAATTAGTATCGTAAGGATTAAGCTGTGCAATTTTTCAAATAATAGGTCAGTTGTTTGTATCTTTAATTTGTTTTTCTATTCAATCCAATTGTTGAAGTGCTTGATTGTACTTGGTTAAAGAAATTACATTTGTATCTGATAAATCCTTGCCACCAGCTGAGAAACGAAGTATATCATCAATGGAAACATCTTTGGCAGTCTTTATTCTTGCCTTTTCTTTAGTGTAAGCATCAAATTTCGCCTTTGTTGTAGGGTCTTTTATATCTGCTGGCTTAAAAGTAGGGTTATTGAAGGTTTCAATATCTACATCAGTTATACCTTCTTGCTGTACTTGCTTTGCGAAAGGCTTTACACTCTTTAGATATTCAAGTTGCTCGCTTTGATTGAGGAGTTTTTTAAATCCAGAGTCTTCTGCAATCTCAACATCAACGTGTGCTCATCTTCCTGCTGCTAATTGCTCAGGTGTGAGTTTTTCCCCATTCTTTCCTACTACATTTCCTGAGTTTCCTCGTGTTCAAACTACTTGCCCACCTGCGAGAGTGCTTCATACATTGGCATTTATGTTTTGAAGGTGTGAAAGTCTCATAAACTTACCATCTGGAAGTTGTAAAACTACTGAATTGCCCCATCCTTTATCTTTCCCTGACATTCAGATAGGTGTTTGTCCTTCTCCTGCGTCCTTGATTATAGAAACTGTCCCATCATCATTTAATGAGTTTACTTCAATAACTCTTGCCCCTGGAGGTGCAACGATAGCATCGCCCATTTTTCCTGCAAGGTCGTATCATCTGTTCCCTTCGTATGTTCCTACATTCTTTCCATAAAGGTCTGCAAGTGAGCTGTTTTCTGTTGCCTTTGCTCGAACTGCTTCCCATTTCTCCGCTAAATCTGGATCAAGTGAAGCCTTGTAATCTAACATCTCTCTTTCATTCGCTAAATCAAGAGCTTTTCCTTGTTGAGCCATATTAAATTGTAGACCCATCTTTGTAATATCGTTTTGGAAGTCTCTAACACTTCTAGAATTTTCGTATTTCTGATTAAGTGCAAGCAACTCTTTCTGAAATCCTTGATTTTGTAGAGCTTTTTGGAAATCAAACTCGTTTTGTATACCAATCTTCTGTAAATCCTGTACAAAATTATTAACATCTCTGTCGGTTTCGTATTTGTTTTGGATAGCCATTTGTTCTTTTTGGTATTCCTGCCCCATCTGCATTTTGGCAACATCAAATTGCTGACTTCGAGTTGTTTGGTAGTCTGAAATAGCCAAGTTTCCGAGAAGCTGTTGAAGTTGTGCTTGTTTCGCTTGCTGTGCCTGTTGTTCTTCACGGAAAATATCAAACTCTTTTTGTGCAAATTCTGTTTCTTGCTTGATTTCAGAGCCAAGTATTGCCATTGAGTCATTCAAGGTGTTTAATCGTTCATTAAGTGGCTCTGTTTCTCGTGCTGCCATTGCGAGAATTGTAGACATAGGAAGAGCATACTTCTTTTTCAAGTCTTTCACTACACTATCCCTCGCTCGCTGTACTTCCATTCGTTCTGCTGCTAAAGTGTTGTATTCGGCTGTTTTTCCTGTGATTGTAGGGTTTTGCGACAGATACTCTCTAAACTGTCCAACTGATGATTGCCCACCTTGCTGTGAAAAGATATTTACAAGAGTATTTGAAAGCTCTGCGAGTGGGTCTTTTTGAGTTTGAACACCTAAAAGAGAAGCTGTTGAGCTGTTTATATTATCAACTTGCTTCTGTTTGTCGTACTTTTCCTTTGCTTTCGCATACGCAGGGTTTTGTGATAATTCCTGTTGTACTTTTGGTGTAAGATTTCAAGATTTAAGCTCTGAAAATAACTGCTCGCTAGTCATCGTGTTATACTTTGATAGCTTGTTATTCTCAAATTGCGCTCGTCTCTCGTCTGGTGTTCCGAGTCTTCCAGTATCTGGAACAGATGTTCGGAGTTCTCTGACAGTTGGCTTGACTCCTCGAAACTCTTTCATTGCTGATTGGAAAGCCTGCTGTTCATCCATACCATTGGCTCTGTTTTTGTCTACCATTTTATTGATAGCAAGAGCTTGATTGGTTGTTTCCTGTACCTTCTTGTCCTCTGCTGTTGGCTTTGGAGTTGCAGGTGCTTGAACAGTTGAAGGAGTAGCTGGCTTGTTGTCTACTACTGGAGCAACTGGTGCTTCTACTGGAGCAGGTGCAACTGGAGCTTTGTTCTCTGCCAATACTTGCTTTCCTAAATCAATAAGTCATTGGGACTTTTCAGGAGTTGTTGAAACTGGTGCAGGTGCTTGAACTGGTGGTGGAAGTACCGTTGTTGGTGTGGCTGGCTGATTTACAGGTGTTGAAACTTCTGGAGCTGTTGCAACTGGTGTTTCCACTGGTGCTTTGTTCTCTGCTAAAACCTGTTTACCTAAGTCAATAAGTGATTGTGATTTTGTTGCCATTGGATTGAATTTTATAACTTGTTATATAATATGCAAAAAGCCCGAAAGTTCAATACTATTCGGGTTTTTCTGTTGGTGCGTAAAATGTGAAGGTGTTTCCAGTTGATGTGTCGATTGTTTGAAGTACAAACTTTGGCTTTCCGAGAAGTCCAGTTTTGTATGCAATTTGTGGCTTTGCTCGCCCTTCTTGGTATGGTGTTTGGAAGCTAGGCTCTTCATATGATACTTCCTCTCCAATCTTTGGAGGTTTGATTTCAGTAGAGTAGTCCATTATGCTCTGAGGTTATCATCGTAAATAGTTGTTACTTCGTATACGAATGGTGTTTTGTCTTCATCTGCAATGAGTTCAAGTTTCAATTCTAGCTCATTGAATTTTGTCTGCTCTATCTGGTTTCCGAATATCTTTGTGAAGTTCTCCGAGCTGTCTGTGATGGTAGATAATAGAGTGAAGTCTCCGTATGGTTTGACTCTGTAATATAGTTTTATACTTCCACCATATCCAAGTTCGGACTCAAGAGAATATCCGATGTTTATTTGCTTCAACTCCTTTACTGCCCATACAACTCATCCTTGAAAAGTGTTTGATACGATTGTTCCTGATGTTCGATAGTCTACCGATGGAGCGAGTCTTTTTTGTATAGAGTAGGAATATGCTATATCAGTTACTCCAGATTTACCAATAAGAAAGTATAGGTTATCATCTGTTGGATACAAGTTACAGAAATCAACCTGCCCTTCCGTCCATTCGTGTTCTATCTGCAATCCCTTCGGAAATCCTGCGTTTTCTGTTCCGTATGAGAATATACAAGATACTCTTTGTGAAGTTTCTCCGACTCTTGCAAGGTCCATAGCTCAGAGAATATAAACTATATCCCTACATACTGCCATCTTTGGGAGAAATCTCCGTCATCTTCCTCCTGCGAGTCCAGTCCGAACGAGTTTCCGTTCCGTTCCAGTTGTGATATAAAGGTCTGTAAATTCTTCGGATATTCCTGCAAGTACATAGTCTACCATTCCGCCATTTGCTACCGCAAGAATTGGAGTTGAGTTCCATTCTATAAAACTGTTGAACTCTTCCGAACGTCAATCCCACATATATTGTTTGCCAAGCGAGCCGTTACTGAGTCAAGCCTTTGTATATACTCTGTATTCTGTGTTATATCTTGTAAGTCCTGTAATCTGTTCTCATAATCATACTACAAGAACATTTGTAGGTGGTACTATTATAGTAGGTCAAGTGTGTTCAACTACTTTTATTGTGTTTCAAACTCAAAAATAGATAGTTGACCCAGTAACATCATCTTCTGTCGTCATTGAGAGTGTTGGTCTTGCTGTTCCGTACCCTGTAAACGAACCTATCGCTAGAGTGATAGCATTTGTGCCAACATTCAGAACATCTATCGTAGAAGTTCCAAAAAATAGAACATAAGCATCAGAAGATATAGAACTCTGACACCATCCAGTTACTCCAGAAGATAACGAGCCAACGAGAGTACCATTCTTGTACAGTTTATCGTTTACTACATGCAACCAACCAGACTGATCAGAAAACCAATCCTCAAGCCTTCACATAAGTGTACAGTTTCCATAATCAAAATCGTACTGTTCCACTGCTCAAGCTGTGAGTCGTATTCCTCTTGGCTCTGCTTGCGTATCTATACCGTAATTCGCTTGGAAATATCCTTTCTCTGCTCAAAATCTTCTATCTTCTCCAATACCGAGATAGAAGTTCGACCATGTCCACTGTTGTATTGCCATATTATTGAGGGTAATCGAGAGTTATAGTTCCTTCCTTTCGACTTGCCATTTGCTTGATAGCTTTTTCCATTCGGGCCTTGTATGATTGTCCGAGATAAGCTATGTCATCAATAGGCAATCCTTTGTCTATTCCGAGTTGTTCCGCAAGTCCGTCAACGAGAACATCGTGGTATTCTTTATCAAAGCCTATATCATACTCTACTGTGTCAAGCTCGTAATCATCAAGCTCTTTTGCTCCTGTGATAATCATACCATCAGTAACAGTAACAAGAGGCATTGGAGCGATACAAATTGAATTGTCTACAATCTTAAAGAGTGGAACTTGAATATCTCTATTCTCAAGGTAATATCTCCAATCTTTGTCGAGACTTTCAGCGTCTACTGGATTAGCCTTGTAAAATACAAGATTGCCGTTTTTATAAGTGTCGGATGTATCGTAAGCAAGTGAGAGTGATTTTACCGTTTTGAGTTTGTCCGAAATAAGTGTTCTATCTGGAAACGCATACTCAGAAATTCAAGCAACAATATTGCCTGTCCATTCCTGCCAGTTGTAATCTTCCTCAAGTCGTTGTACTACTTCTGCCCAAAATTCATCTTTGACTCAATTAAGATAATCAAGAGCGACCGTATCTGATACATTGCTTGTTGTGCATTTGGCTTTTCTTCGAGCCTTCGAGATGATTTGGGTAACATTCATAGTTAAACTCGTTTATGATTGTAAATATTGAACTGTTCTTCTGTGATAAAAGCGAATTTGTTCTCTTTTATACAGAATACTGGGAAAGTTGCAACTTCTGATTTTTTTGACTCAATCTTTTGTGCTTTATCATCGTTTTTAGGTGCTTCAACCTGTGTTGTATCGTCTTTCGTTTCAACGATTGTTTCTGGTGTGTTTAATTCAGTTTTTACTGGTTTAACACTTGTTTTTGTGTTCTTTGACATAATGTAAGGTTAATAAGTACCAACCAATCCCCCTTGAGAGATTGATTTGCTACCGATTATTCAGCTGCACTTCCTTGGATGATAACGCGTACCATCCGAGCCTTACCTCTAGTTGGAGTAACGATACCATATCGAGACCAAACCTTGAATTTCTCAACGAGAGAATCAGGGTCTGAGTCCTGCTTGATTTCAACTGAATTTCGGAGAGCGAGTCGAGTCGCACCCTTTTCAGTAATCCAGCAGTTTACACTTTCAGCTCCAAACTTATCACCAGAAGCAGTAAGAGTAGAGTCTGCATACATTCGACCACTCTTTGAAGTGAGAAGAATAGATGTTGTGTTGTCTGTTGCTGTTACACCTGCAAGAACTGATGGGTCAGCGATTGCGATGTAAGTTGTACCAGCTCCTGCACCACCGTTGATTGCTGCAACAGTATTGTCAACAGTTGCTGCTGCATTTGCTCCGATAAGAATATTACCAGGGGTTGTTCCAATTGATGAAACATAAGTGAAGGTAATTCCGAGTACAGTTAGTGTGTCGCCTGCTGTTGGGTTTGTTGCCATAGCAAGTGAGCGAGTCGCTGTAAGGTTGTTGGATTCGTATACCTTCATTCCCTTGAACATTCCACGGAAACCTCGTGCGAAACTTTCGTCTGCAATGTTGAAACCCTTTTCGAGTCCGAGATTTGCGAGTTCGTCTACTGTGTCGCTGTCTACTACCATGCAGAGCTTTTGTGGATTTACTCCTGCTGCCGTAAGTCGTGATTTAGACTTTCCGAAAACAGTTGCTATATATCCAGTTCCTGCTGATAGTGTGAGAGCTACTGGAGCAGTTCCTGCACCGTTTAGACCGTTAGAGTTGTAAACAGAATTTGCAACGAGTGCTTGTCCCATAACGTCTCCGTCGATTGCTGACTTGAGCATATACCCTGCACCACTGATAAGTTCAGGAGTAACATCTAGGTAATTGTCGTCAATATCAATTCTATCGATTTCAAACGGCACCATTGGTGTCTGATTGATAACCAATTGGTCGTTTCCTGTTACTGCATCTACGCTAGTAACTGATGTGTACTTTACGTATTGTACAGGCTTTTGGAAGTTGATGTAAGGAAGGTTTTTAGTTGTTCCGTTAGGTACATTTTCCATCTTTACAAGTTCCATTGCGAGAAGGTCTTTCTCAAGATTTTCTTGGAACATATCAGCCCAGTGTTGTTTTACTGCTGATGTGAATACATTGCTCATAAATGATAATTAAGTGATTTATGGCAATGTTCCGAGCTATCCGTAGAAACCGTGTACTTTCCTCCATTCTTTTCTCTTTTCAGGACTAAGTTCAAGAGCCTCGTCGGCTGTCATACTGTTTAGATCCTTTTGAGCTGGTTTATTTTTACCAGTGAATGAGAAGTCTGTTTTACTTCGGCTTTCTGCTGGAAGTCTCAGTTTGATGTCTTCCCATGCTTCATCTAAAGGCATATTGTACTTCTTGGCACGTGCTTCCACTTGTCCAAAATGTTCTTTAGCATCAGGATTTTCGATAAGGAATACTCTCTTTTCGAGTGTTGTTTCCTCTTTCTTTTCAAGATAACCTTTCACAATCTCAGGGTTTTCACTCCTCCATTGCTCCAGTTCTTCACGAGCATCTTGCAACTCTTTTTCGAGTGCTTCTGCTTGCTTAGCCTTTCGGTGTAGTTCTTTGAACTTCTCCGATGTAGACTTTTTCTTCTTGTCCTGTTTCTGGGTTTCGTCTCCGTCCGAATTGCCTTCGTCCGTCTCGTTCACTGTTTCGCTTTCGCTTGAGCTGTCGTCGAGTTCTAGCTCTTCCATGTTTTCAGTCATAGAAAGGTTTGGTTATAATGCACGTATTGTGCTTGGCTAAATGCCAATTACAGCCATCCGTGAATAGCTGTGTATCGAGATTTAGTATGCTGAGTTGTCTTCGTCTTGTTTTTTTTCCTCTTTGTATGACTCTATGCAGAACTCAAGATAGAAATGGAGATTGTGGTATTCTTGTCGTACAAACTTCTTGAGGTCTAAGAGTGAGTAGATTGGAGTATCTTCGCCTGCTCTGTTTTCACAGAATGAGATGTGAGCTTCAATCCGTTTCTCAATATACTCTTTGAACTCTGGATTTGTGATTTTATCAACGTAATCTCGGAGAACTTCGATGTATACTTTTCTTTCAGATACTGTTGAGTATTCGATAGTGATTTCATCTCTTTCCTCTAGTTCATACTTTACTTCTGCAAGTGCTTTCTCTTCCATTTCCTTACAGTATACTGTAAGCTCTGCGTATTGTTCCGATTTCTCGTACTTGAGCAATCCTTTGAGCTTTTCTCGTTTCTGTGCGAGTTCTGCTTCTGCTAGTACTTCTGCTTCCATTTGTGCTTCTGCTGTCATATATAATAAGGTTATTGACTAATTACTTCGCTTCCTGCTTGTGCCATTGCCTGAGACATTCAGGCATTAAGCATTTGATTTCCTCCTTCTACTTCCTGTGGCTTTCATTTCTTGATACTTGCCATGATATGGTCGAGTTGGTGAGCTACCATAAGCATGTTATCAGGGTCTATATCTCACATTGCGATGAGATGTTGTTCATCGTCATCATCTGCGTTGATAGGAACATATATTCAAGCCTTGAGTTGTTCGTTCTCTATCTCTTGCAACTTTTGTTGAGGAGTTTTTGGAACTTCTGCGTCTATATCTTCATCGGATATTCCGTTTGCCTGCATTAACCTTCGGAGTGTTGTTCGTTTACTTGCTTCGTTTATCGTTGGGTCTTGGAGGATAAGAGGAGCTGTTTGGATATATGCTGCTGCTTCTTTCCGTTTCCTTTCCTCTGATTGTGCGTTTGTTTCAATAGAGAGTGTGAGATTTCCTTCGAATACGAAGTCTTCTCTCTTTAGAACGATTGCAATTTGACCTGTTGATGAGCCTGCGAATACTGTCTTTCTGTCTCCCTTCTCAAAGTTCTGATAGTATCCAGAGAACCAAAGTTTCACATACTGTTCATCTCCGATTGCATCTATTTCCTCGTTGAGTGAAAGGTTAATATCAGTGTTATCTTGAACGAGTTTGTTAGTTCCGAGAGCTTCACGTCTCTGAGGTGTTGAGCCTTGAACGACTGGACCGATTGAAGTAGCTCTTTGTAAGTCGTACTCAACTTCGTTAATCATCAAGTTCGTATTGTCCGTTCGTAAGTCTTTCACTATTGGCGATACAATATTTCCGAGAGATACTTGAGGACCTTCGAGACCTGTGGAAACTGGAATACCTTTGTTAAATCCGAATGATAGGTCTTTTCCGTTTACATAGTCTTTATTGTATAGGTACATAGGATAGAGTTCTGCTCGAACTTTGTCTCTTTGTAGATTTCTCATCTCAGACTTCCATTTCTGCACGTCTCTTGTATAGTTGGCTATTCTGTCTCCGAAGAAGTTTCCACGAATTGGAGAATAATAATAGAAAGCGAATGGGAAACTGATTGCATCTTCTTCCTTCTCTGAGAAACTGTCTCCTGCTTCTATGATTTCACTCTTGAAGATATGTTTACATTCTCCATCTGTGAGAAACCATGCTTTCTTCTCTCCGATGTGTGTGAAGTGTAAGTAGAAGTCATACATTGTTTTGTCTGACTGTGGAACAAGTCCTCCGTCTTCTGCTTCTCGTTTCTTTTGTTCCTTCTCTCAGTATGTAGCATCTTGAAGGTAAGAAGTATCATAACCTTCTTCCTCGACTTCCTGCTTGCTCTTTACTGTGTAGAAACCGATATACCGATAGTTTCCTGTAAAATAGTCTCCGTAAGGGTCTGGAACTGCGAGTAATGGATTGATAACCTCAAACTTGTTTCTCTTATACACTCAATCCCATCCTGTCTTTGCTACGATTGCAATACCTGTGGAGTATTTGTCAGTTTCCTTCATAAAGCGAATAGCCTTTGAATATGTTGACTCTTGGTCTTCCTTGAAGCAAGCATTGAGCATCTTAACTGTTCTGTCAGCTCCGTTCTTGTCTCCTCGGATGGTAACTGGTATCTTGTTTCGGAATGAACGAGCAACGAGAGCCTTAACATGTGAATATGTTGTATGGTCTCAGATATAATCATCTTTGCCCTTTGCCTTTATTCCACGGATGAGAGATAAATCAGCCTCGAGTTTAATTCTCTCAGGGTTTACATAATTCTCGCCCATTTCTTTTTCGTAGCGAATTTGTACGAGGATTTCTTCATCAGACAACTGAAACATGTTTGATTTTTTGTAATACTGATATTAAATATATCTATAATCAACGAAAATTCAACTAATAAGCCGAAAAATTCATTTCTTCTATTGGCTCATCTAACTGAAATATAAAGTTGTCGAGTTCTTCTTGCCTTCTTTCCTGTTCGGATTTCTTTGGAGCTTCTACTGCAGGAGTTTTGATAAGGTGTTCGTAAACTACTGCCATATAACGATAACAGTCGGCATCATGTGAAGTAAAGTCGTGCTTCGGAGACTTCTTATACATTCCGAGTTTGTCATCGTATTCGTATTGATAAAGTGAGATATTGTTAATGAAACTATCAAGTGTTTCATCTATCCAGATATTCTTGAAGATAAGTCGTCAGGCATTTATTCAGGACTCAATAGAAGATGATGGAACTATTTTACAGATGTTTCCGAGGAGATTGATAGCGACTTGCATTCTACTCAATCCTGTTCCAAGTTCTCTGTTGCGAATATCGTGAGGGAAATAGTGATTTTTATACTTGTAAGGCTTTGATTGTAATATTCAAGCATAATGTTCCAGTCAGTATCCAGTGTTGGTGTAATGGTCGATTATGTGTATTTCGTTTCCTGCTGTTTGTACGAATAGGATGGACATAGCGTCCGAGATACCTAAGTCCCAGAATGTTGTTACTTCTATGTTTGGATCATAAATCCCTCGCTTCACTCTTCCATCTGCATGTGCTTGCGCTAACTCTTTACCATAAACAGCACCACGAATACTTGCATCCCAAGAACAGTTGTATTCTTGCTCAAACTCCTCTGGAGTCATTTCGGCTCGTGCATCGTTTATTTGCTCCTCAGATAATAAGTCAGTATCACGATAAGTGAGGAGAGCTGTATAAAATCTTTCATCCTCTTTTGCTCGCTTGTAAAGTTTCCAAAAACTGTTCTTTCATTTCGGTGTTCCAATCCATGTTACCCATCAACCGTTTGCATTTATCATTGGGAAGATAATCTCTCAATAGATATTGCTTGGCTGTTGTGCGTATTCGTCAAAAATAACTCCCTTGAGGTCTAATCCTCGGAGAGAGTCAGGAGTTTCAGCACCAAACAAAGTAAGTGTTGAGCCATTGTTATAAGTTGCGATAAGTTCCGAATTGTTATACTTGAAGTCAGATATTTGGTTTCCGAACTTTTGTATAAGCTTCCAAGCTATTTTCTTTGCCTGAGTGTAGGTTGGCGCAATATATCAATAATCTCACTGTTCCTTTATCATCTGAACGATAACATCAAGCAAGGCTCAAACTGTTTTTCCTGCTCGCCTGTGAACTACAAGAACATTAAATCGTTTCTTGTTTATTATAAAGTCTTTCTGCCAAGGTCGGAGAGCTTTTGAAAGGTTGATTTTCATTATATCTCGATTACTACTTCTCTAGCTCATCCAGAACTATCAGTTGCAGTTCCTCGGAATAATGTATATCTTGCTGTTGACTCTCTAAGAACTTGTGAGATTTCGCCAGTTCTCATCTTTGCGAGTTCTTCTTGGTTTCACAATCTCCTGTCTATTTCTCTCTGTCATTTCTCTACGATAGAAAGGTCTGTGTCAGTAATAGCAAGTATCTTGTCATCTTTTGGACCAATTTGACCCAGTTCTTGCAATGCTCTTCACACTGCTGATTTTGATACTCAGGTGCTTTCAGCTATTTCTCTATGAGTCTGTAATGGATTTACAATAACTTCTTCGATGACCTTTTTAGTGTTCTTAAGTCTATCTACTCTCATTATTTAGATATTATGGAAATAATACCAACAACCACAATAAATATAGCGAAATATACCGAAAAATCAAGAAAGTTTGCCGACTTTTTACTTTTTAGCATTTGTATCTCTTTTTTCATAATCTCTATTTGGTTAGATTGATACTCTGTTACTTCTGCTGTTTGTTCTCTGAGGTTTCGGATCAGGATATATAACTCTGCTGTAATCTCATCTATTCAATCTCGTTCAGCTTCGTATTCTATCTGTGAGATGTGATTATCAATCTCTTCGAGTGTATCAGTTACTTGCATAATGGTTTTAGTAATTCAGGAGCTGTTGTTAGTTCTGTGAGGAAATTCCCCCCTTAAGCCCCCAGTATATTTTCAATAAAATACTACTGTGGACATCTTCCGAAACTCTATGTTGAGCCTCGTACTAGACAGGTTTAAAGCCTTTGTTCCCTTTTACTGGAATATCCTTTTCGGATACCTGTACGGCTGTTGAATATAATTCAGTATGCTTGTGCAGTCTTGAGTTACATTACTACCCCCGAGCTTTCGCTCCTTACCATATTCTCTTTCGTAATGTTCGAGAATACTCGCTGCCTGTCGTTTCAGGTCTTAAGTGGTATGGACAATATATTTAATCTTCTTCTTATTGCAAATCTTCTTTTTCTGTTTTCGATATTCTGCATGAAGTTTCACAAATATTTCCGTATTGTGATTAGAAACTTTAATCATCTCAATATGTAAAAAAGA